>Ga0209723_1000759_pt1 | contig 57032 bp, 57 predicted proteins | sample BiotimSIPDNA_2_FD_185750 | JGI IMG/M metagenome (GOLD analysis project Ga0209723, IMG submission 185750) | Anaerobic biogas reactor microbial communites from Washington, USA - Biogas_R2 time_0 SIP DNA (SPAdes) (version 2) | ecosystem: Engineered > Bioreactor > Anaerobic > Unclassified | place... | reverse complement strand
CGCGACCTATTGCTACTTCAACTCTGCCTTCAGGTGTTGGGGGGTGTCCATCTACAAGTGCTTTATAAAGTTTTTTTGCTTTATGTGATTTAAATTGGGTGATATACCAACGATAAGCCTTAGAAGTACGAGCAATTAATAGAATACCGGATGTTTCTTTGTCTAACCTGTGAACAATCCCAGGTCGTTGAGCTTCTCCAACTTGTTCAATGTCTGGCCAACGAGAAAGAAGTGCGTTAACAACAGTCCCTGTTTCATTACCCGCCCCAGGATGCACTACCATTCCAGCTGGTTTATTAATAATTATTGTATTTTCATCACTGTATATAACATCCAGATTGATATCCTCGGGCGAAATTTGGGTTTCTATGATTTCAGGCAAAACGATATCAATAATCATCTCGTCACTTAATTTGTGACTTGGTTTATCAATGACATTGCCATTGATACAAACTTTGTCATCTGAAATTAATCTTTGAATTAAAGCACGAGAAATACCTGGAAGTTGATTTGTAAGAAACTTATCTAAACGAATAGAACTCTCACCAGAATATCTGAACTGCTTTTTCAACTCCTTAACGGGCATAGATTAATTTACTTTTCGTCGATTACATTCTTTGAGGCAATTTTCTCATTGCCCTGTGTGGCAGAATTCTTTTGTTTGTGTTCACTAATAATCATGCTTAATAACAAAATCCCAACGCCTATCGTTATGCTTGAATCAGCCACATTAAACACGGGGAAACTGCCCAAAGAAATGAAATCTGTTACGTGGCCTATTGTTAACCGATCAATTAGATTACCAACCGCCCCTCCTAATTGCATTGCCAGCGCTATGCGGGCTAAAGTTTCTTTTTCTGGAATTTGTGGAAAGTAAAAAATGATAGCTATAGCAATTACAATTGCCAAGATTGCTAGAATCATACTAGCAGATTGAAACAATCCAAATGCTGCTCCTGTATTTTTCCAGTGAACAAAACGGGCAAAAGGAGCAAGCCATTCAATGGGCATCCAAGTCTCTCCTACAGCCAAGTTAAATCTAACAATATTCTTGGTAAATTGATCCAAGAAAATGATTAAACCCGCAATAGTAAATAGGAATACAAAATCCTTTAGTAATTTCTTCAAATTAATTCTCCTGCTGCCTGCTAAACCTTACTAATACTAAGGAATAGACTCTCATCATCAAAGGCATCTTTTACTTGATGCCAATCTTTAGGTGCTTCTTTGTTCAGGACTTCGACAGCTAATGTTTCGGTTTCAATATAATCACTGAAAGCGATGATAGCAACTTCTAATCCTTTAGATGCTTGGTAGTATATCCGTATTCGATCAGCAATATCAAATCCTGAGTCCTTCCGTAACGCTTGAACACGTCGTACAAACTCACGAGCTAATCCTTCATTTATCAAATCAAGGCTCAAATCAGTTACTAATGCAGCCATCAATGGACCTTCAGACACTACCTCAAAGCCAGATTTGGAATCTGTATGAACTTCAACCTCCTCAGGCAATATTTCATAGTACTTACCATTAATATTAACAACAACGGATAAACCATCTAGTAATTTCCTTGCGGTTTCATCGGCCGGCAAATGCAAAATTGCATTTCGTATTTCAGGATAGAGAGATTTATATTTTTGTCCTAGTTGTTTCGGTAATGGGTTTAAGGTGAATGATACTGCCTCAGATGCACTGCCTAATACTCTGACAGATTTTACATTTAGTTCATCCATCAGCAATTCTTTGTATCTTTCAACGACGCCTTGATCTTCGACATTCCCAACAGCAAAGGCGACCTCAGCAAGGGGTTGTCGTACTTTGATATTAGATTTGTTTCTGGCCGAGTGACCTAATGAGACCAAACGCATCACAGTCAACATATCACGATTTAGTTTTTCGTCAATTAAACTTTCGTCATAGGTTGGCCAATCAGACAAATGAACAGATATTGGAGCTTCTGAATCTACAGATCGAACCAAATTTTGATGTAATTCCTCAGCGATAAATGGCATTGTTGGAGCTAGTAACTTAGATATTGTGGTAAGCGCTTGGTATAGGGTGTAATAAGCCGCAGCTTTATCTGCGTCGGACTCGCTCTTCCAGAAGCGCCTTCTCGAACGTCGTAGATACCAATTAGAGAGTTGATCAACGAACTGTTCAATAGGCCTTGTGGCTTCTAAAACATCATAAGTTTCATAAGCATTTGTTACATCTCTAACTAATGCGTTTAACGATGAAAGCAACCAATTATCTAGGGCACTGAATTGCGGAATGATACGATTATCAGGTGACCACGAATCCAAATTGGCGTAGGTCACAAAAAATGAGTAGGTATTCCATAAAGTCAATGTAAAGTTTCGGATAACCTCACCAACCAGGTCATTGCTAAAACGCCTTTCATTTGACGGAGGGCTTGATGTATAGAGGTACCACCTGACAGCATCTGCACCATGCAAATTTATTACATCCCATGGATCGACAACATTGCCCTTAGATTTAGACATTTTTTGACCATTTTCGTCCAAAATCAAACCTAAGCAAATCACATTCTTAAAACAAATGCTATCAAACACCAAAGTACTTATGGCTAATAATGAATAGAACCATCCCCTAGTTTGATCTACTGCTTCACAGATAAAATCAGCCGGGAATTGTGATTCGAATTCATCAATATTTTCGAATGGATAGTGCCATTGGCCGACTGGCATTGAACCTGAATCAAACCAAACATCAATTAATTCCTTGACCCTCTTCATAGTCCCTTTTTGACAATCAGGACAACCAAAGGAGACCTTATCAATAAAAGGTCGGTGTAAATCCATACCTGTAAGGTCTTTACCTGCGTATTTGCAAAGTTCTTCAACCGATCCGATACAAATTTGGTGACCACAACTGTCACACTCCCAAACTGGGAGCGGCGTACCCCAATATCTATCTCTTCCGAGTGCCCAATCAATGTTATTCTCAAGCCAATTCCCAAATCTACCACTCTTTATATGGTCTGGAATCCAATTTATTTCCTGGTTTAATGACACCAAGCGATCTTTCTTTGAACTTGTACGAATAAACCATGTTGGGCGTGCATAATACAACAAAGGCGTATCGCATCTCCAGCAAAACGGGTAGCTGTGAGTATATTTTTCGACATTAAATAATAGCCCGCGATCTTTTAGGTCCTGGATAATCATTGGGTCGGCATCTTTGACAAATTTGCCAGCCCAAGGCCTTATTTCCGATTTAAATTTGCCCTCATCGTTAATAGTCATCAGGACAGGTAAATCATGTAAATTAGCCATTTGCATGTCATCTGCACCAAAAGCAGGCGCAATGTGTACCAAACCAGTTCCATCAGATGTTGTAACAAAATCTGCTAATACCACGAAATGTGCTGGCTTTTCAGGAGGCATAAAAGTAAACAAGGGTGCGTAGCGTTTACCTTTCAATGCTTTCCCTTTCATGGTTTTATGAATTTTGATGGATGACCCCTTAAAAACCTTTTCTACTAAAGCCTTTGCCAGTATCAATTTCTCGTTGTTATCACCTTCTCCATGGGATACTGATACATAATCTACATCAGGGTGAACTGCAACTGCCACGTTTCCCGGAAGCGTCCATGGTGTGGTCGTCCAAACGAGCAAATAAGTATTTGGCTCATCTACCAATGGCATTCTTACAAAAACTGAGGGATCATCAGTATCCTGGTATCCTTGAGCTACTTCGTGATCAGATAATGGCGTTCCACATCTTGGACAGTATGGCACAACCTTAAATCCCTGGTATAAGAGACCATTATCCCAAATTGATTTTAACAACCACCAAACAGACTCAATATAATCATTCGTATAAGTGACATAAGCACGATCGAAATCAACCCAAAATGCAATTCGTTCGCTTAACCGTTCCCAATCCTGGATTCTTTCGAACGCAGATTCGCGGCATAATGCATTGAAAGCCTCAATGCCAAATGTTTCAATTTGATTTTTGTTAGTAAAGCCAAGCTTCTTCTCGACCTCAATCTCAACAGGTAAACCATGTGTATCCCACCCGCCACGACGGTCAACGAAAAATCCTTGCATTGATTTGTAACGTGGGAACATATCCTTAAAAGCCCGCGCTAACACATGATGAATGCCAGGCTTACCATTGGCAGTAGGCGGACCTTCATAAAATACATACTGTGGACAATCTTTACGCTGCTCCATAGATTTTTGGAAAACGTTGTTATTTTTCCAAAAGCGCAGCATGGCTTCTTCCATCACAGATACATTCAGTTTTGATGATACAGACTTAAACATGCAACCTCCAATAAAAAACTCATCCCATACCAGGGACGAGTCTATACTCGCGGTACCACCCTGCTTCCTGATTGCTCAGGCACTCATTCGGATACTCAACTATCAAAGTTTTTGTTCTGCACAAATTTAACGGTTTGTGAGTCCGGCGTTCTTAATTACTCGAAAGTGTTCGGATTGCAGCTCCAGAATGATATTCAACCTTTCCTAGTTTGACCTGGCTCACACCTTACCCAGGCTCGCTGACAAATTCAAAGGTCTACTCTTTTCCATCATAGCAGTTATTAATTTACAATATCTTATAAAAAACACTCGATAAATCGAGCGTTAAGGGTGCCTGGACGGTTTCGAACCCTCAACCTCCTCATCCACAGTGAGGCGCTCTGCCGTTGAGCTACAGGCACCATAATCAAAAAATTATTCTATCACAGTCTCATTTCACCTGCAAGCGAAGCGAATAAAAATTCACTTATTTCATTTTCTTTGATTGTAAATTGCTTATGTTCTGATAAATTTTTTATCGTAACAGTTTTTTCCTTAATTTCATCCGGGCCAATTACTAATACCGTATTGATGCCTAACCGATCTGCATATTTGAATTGCTTATTTAATTTGTCAACACCCGGATTCACAACAACAGTAAAGCCTGATGCTCGCAACATGTTAGAAATTTTGTAGGAGTGAGACATACAGTGCTCATCAAAAATCGTTACAAATACTGAATTCGTTTGACTTACTGACTGCGGGATTAAACCTAATGACTTTAATACCAACTGGATTACCACATCGCCCATAGCGAATCCGACACCAGTTATTGGAGTACCTCCGACATCGGCAACTAAATTGTCATACCGCCCTCCCCCGCAAATTGCCCTGAAACTTCCACTAGCTTCCTTGGCTTCAAAAACTGTACCTGTGTAATAATCTAAACCTCTCACAATTTTTGGGTCAAATTGGACATAATCTGAAACCCCAAGCCATTTTATAGTATCAGATAAATTAACTAACTCTTCAGACTTTTCCCACATATTTTCGTTATTCAGAATATCTTTCAATTCTTTTAATTGGTTAGGAGTGATTTGAATATCTACAGCATATTGCTCCCATGTCTGTGGTGACATTTTATCAATCCGGTCAATTAATTTATGAATCAGGGGTTTTCGTTCCTCAGTAATGCCAAGATCATCTAAACTGGCATCCATCAATCTTCGATTATTAACTAATATTTTTACTTGATCAGGAAGTAACCCAACACATCTAAAAAATTCACTAACTACGGCAATAACTTCTGCATCTGCTTGGATGCATTCTGTACCAATCAAGTCGACGTTCCACTGATAAAACTCGCGACTTCTACCCTTTTGTGGTCGTTCATATCGCCAAAAAGGTCCAAAAGACCACCATCGCAGAGGAAATACTAATTCATTTTGTTTATTAGCAATCATTCTTGCTAGCGTGGGTGTTAATTCAGGGCGCAAGGCTAATAACTCTCCACTGCGATCTGGGAAAACAAAAGATTGTTCTTTAACTAATTCATCGCCAGATTTGGCGGCGTATAAATCTATCGTTTCAATACATGGTCCTTCGTATTCTTGAAAACCAAATCTAGTAGAAACTTCCCGCATTTTATCAATTAGCCATCTGCGAACAGCCATTTCCGGGGGATAGAAATCTCTTGTACCCTTGACGCTTTTTATTACTTCTTTCATAGTAAAATTATCCAGTAAATAGTATCTTTTGAATTTCAAAGTATAACATGCAATAATAATAAGATAAAATTGAGGGAACAAAAATAATCTAAAAGGTAATCAATGATGAAAATAAAAGAGATTCTTGATATTTCTAACGGTGTTTTACTTACGCCTGGCATAGATTTAGATGTAGAAGCCAAAGGTGCATTTGGCGCAGACTTAATGAGTGATGTTTTAGCGTCAATTCAACCTGACGCTGTTTTGCTTACAGGATTATGTAATCCCCAAGTTGTCCGAACTGCCCTAATTGCAGATATTCGAGCCATTGTCTTTGTTAGGGGAAAAATGCCTGCTGTTGAGACAATTGATTTAGCCGCGTCAGAGGAAGTGCCTTTAATAACTTCTCCATTAGGTCTATACGAGCTAAGTGGGCGTCTTATGCAAGCTGGTCTTCCCAGTCTAGAAATGACAATGAATCATCCATTCGATCAAGATTGAGAGATAATCTTTAATGGCTTCCAGATACCCAGTAATCTCAGATGCGGACGCGGAAAGTATTACCCGCGTTGAAGAACTTGCTTATGAACTGCGCATTGAAGAGGTAATGACAACCAATGTCTTCACATTATCACCTGAGATGACGATGAAGGCAGCCTTAGATAATTTCCAAAAGGAAAGAATTTCTGGCGCTCCTGTTAAACATGGTGATGAACTGGTAGGTTTACTGTCAATTGAAGATTTAATCCGCTGCTTAAGAGATGGGCGAATTGATCTTTCTGTCGCAGACTATATGTCTGACAACCTTATAACCATAAATACTTTTGATCCTGTTGTCGAGGCACTGAGATTATTTGTCAAAACCAAGGTCGGACGACTACCAGTCTTGGATAGCAACAAGAAATTAGCTGGCATCCTTACCAAAGGTGATATTACTAATGGCCTTTTAAAAGCGCTACAACGGGATTACCAGGCTGAAGAATTGATCAGATATCGTGCTTCTCACCTATTTGAAGACATCAATTCTGACAGAACAAGCCTGATTTTAAGATACAACATTAAAAAAGACGACTTTACTCATGGCGGGGCAGCTTCTAATCATATAAAGAAAGCCTTGTTAAGATTAGGCGCAGATCCTCAAACTGCAAGACGTTGTGGCATCGCTGTTTATGAAGCTGAAATGAACTTAATTATTCATACCGACAAAGGTGGCACCCTAAGAATCGAAATCGAACCGCATAAAATCACAATGGAAGCCTATGATGAAGGGCCAGGCATTGATGATGTTGAGAAAGCCATGCAGCCTGGTTATTCTACTGCTACTGAAAAAGTCCGTGAGATGGGTTTTGGCGCTGGGATGGGTTTAGTAAATATCAAGCGGTGCGTCAATGAAATGAAGTTGATTTCTTCAAAGGAGCGGGGAACCAATTTGTTTATGGTGATGCATCTTGACAGGCAAGTAACAAATCAACAAACACCTAGTGAGAATAAATGAACCTTCAAGAAATTATCGATAACTTACATCTAAAAGTGCTTACAGAGCAAATTGACTTTGCTGCGACTACTATAGAATCAGGTTACACCTCCGATCTATTAAGCTGTGTGATGACAGGCGCAAAAAGCAGGGGCATTTGGATCACATTAATGTCCCATAGCAATATCATTGCGGTTGCTTCCTTGTTGGATTTGGCTGCCATCATTATCACTGAAAATGCGACTCCTGATGAGGCAACAATTGCAAAAGCGAATGAAGAAGGTATTGTTCTACTTCATAGTCTTCATCCTACCTTTCAGATTGTTGGCCAACTTTGGGAGATGGGTCTTCGAGGTACGTAATTTTCTAATTTCTGGTTGAAATGTGAAACTATTCCGCGCTGAATTACACATTCACACTGTTTTGTCACCTTGTGCGGGAATCGAAATGATTCCGCCACTAATTGTCCAAGAAGCAATATCTGCAGGTATAAACTTAATCGCAATTACAGATCACAACACCAGCTACAATGCAAAATCAGTTATTGAAGCTGCCAAAGGATCCGGGTTATTTGTAATGCCAGGTATGGAATTACAAACCGAAGAGGAAGTTCACAGCCTTTGCCTGTTTGATTCTCTTGACCAATTAAATGAATTGCAAAAAATTGTTGATAATAAATTACCAGACATGAAGAACAACATTGAATACCTGGGGGAGCAGTTCGTTGTTGACCACCTGGGCGAATTTATTAGAAGAGAAGAGCGTTTATTAATTACTTCTGTCAACCTCTCAATTGACAAGGCATTTGAAATTGTGTCAAATCTTGGTGGACTTTTTATTCCAGCACATGTAAACCGCGAGGCTTATGGAATCATCTCACATTTAGGATTTATACCCCCTAATTTGAATTTTGATGCACTTGAAGTTTCCAGGCACTTGACTGTTCAGGAGTGTTTGGAAAGATTTCCACAAATTAAAGGATACAACCTAATTCAAAGCGGTGATGTTCACTTTTTGGATGATTTTCTCGGTGCGAATTATTTTAATATTGAAAAACCAACCATTAAAGAAATCAAAAAAGCTTTACATAAAATTGATAACCGCTCCTATTATATTAATAAGAGCAGCTAATTAACCCATCAATATGGCTCCCTGTATTGACCAAATGCAAAATAATGGGTAAACTTCTTGTGGTAATTTTCACAATTAAATAAAGTGTGACGTAAACGAACTTCAGGAGAATTATAGGAAAATGTCAGAATTAATTGAACCGATTGATCCATTAGATGATCCAGAAAAGAAAAAAATAATTGATACAATTCTTGAAGAAAATAAGGACCTAAACGGGGCAACAATGGTCGTTTTAAACTTAATTCAAGAAAAAATTGGATTTATATCAAAACCAATTCAAGCTCATGTCGCTGAACAGCTAGGTGTTCCCATCAGTAAAGTACATGGCGTTGTATCTTTTTATTCATTTTTTACGACCACACCTCGTGGAAAACATACCATAAAATTCTGTCTTGGAACCGCTTGTTATGTCGGTGGGATTCCTCAAATAATTGAGAAAGCCAAACAGATTTTAGGGATCGAACCTGGTCAAACGACTCCTGATGGGCTGATAACATTAGAAAATTGTCGGTGTGTAGGAGCCTGCAGCCAAGCACCTGTTGTTGTCATAGATGATACGATACACGGTCGAGTTCAACCTAATAAGTTTCCAAAGCTTGTTCAAGATCTGCAAAAGAGTGAGGCAAAGTAGTTGAGAGAGCTCACACTGCATATTCTTGATATTGCAGCGAATAGTGTCTCTGCCGGCGCAGACAAAATCTTCATATCTATTGATGAAAACATAAATCTGGATACGTTAACGATTGAAGTGATTGACAACGGAAAAGGTATGAATGCCGAAATGGTAAAACGCATCACAGATCCTTTTGTAACTAGCCGGACAGAGCGTAAAGTGGGCTTAGGAATCCCTTTACTCAAATTAGCTGCCGAATTATGCAATGGAAAATTTGAAATAAATTCTGAATTAGGAAAAGGCACCCAGGTTCTAGCCCAATTTCAACACAGCCACATTGACAGAATGCCCTTGGGTAACCTCCCAGACACATTATTAATGTTGGAATTAGGAACCCCAGAAGTTAATTGGGTTTTCTCGGTGAAAAAGAATGATAAAGAATTTTATTTCGATGACGCGGATGTAAAAAAAGAATTGGAAGGAATTTCAATTACTGAACCAGATGTTATCCGTTTCATTCGATCACTATTTGAAGAAAGCATTCAAGAATTACAATCTTAAAGGAGATAGTAAAAATGCCAGTAATAAAATCACTTGATGAATTAAAAAGAATTCGCGAAGAAGCCTTAAAAAAGCAAGAGTTAAGATCAACCTCAGGTAAAACTGAAATCATTGTAGGCATGGGCACAGTAGGTATCGCAGCAGGTGCAAGAGAGACTTTGAAAGCCATCCTTGACTATGTCGATCATAATCATTTAGAAAATATTATTATTCGACAAACAGGCAACATCGGCATTGATTCATTCGAGCCAGTTGTTCAAGTAATTCTTCCCGGTGCTGACAAAGTAACCTATGGAAAAGTTAATACTGAAATCGCAAAATTGATTATGGAAGAACATGTAGTCAAAGGCAATATTGTAGAAGATTACAAAGTCGAAGGCTAATAGAGAGATTTATTTCTCTCAGAGATAATTTTTGGAAGGACTACTATGACATTTTATAGATCAACCGTGCTTGTATCTGTAGATCCTGTATGCGTGGCAAAAGGCGCATATGAATTAATTGATACACTAAATGATGAATTAATTAAACAAGGTTTGATAGATGAAGTTCAAGTTTTGGAGACGACTCGCTTAGGAGACCCACAAAAATTCGGCCCCGACCTGACCGTTTATCCTGAAGGGACTCACTATACAAACCTCACCTATTATGATATCCCCCGCTTAGTAGAAGAACATTTCATTAAAGGCCGCGTTTTAAAGCAATATGCAGCCAAAATGATAGATAACATAGATGAAGAGCTTAGCGATCCAAGATCAAAAGAGATCAGGGTTATCCTTCGAAACATTGGTGTAATTGATCCTCGCAATATTGAAGATTACTTTGCCTACGATGGATATATGGCATTAGGGAAAGCATTGATTGAGATGACCCCCGAAGAAATCATCCAAGAAGTTTTGGATGCCAAATTACGCGGAAGAGGTGGAGCGGGTTTCCCAACAGGTTTGAAATGGCGGTTTGCCAGGCAGGCTGAAGGTGATATTAAGTACATCATCTGTAATGCTGATGAAGGTGACCCTGGTGCGTTCATGAACAGGCGCGTTTTGGAAGGCGATCCGCATTCGGTCATAGAAGGTATGATCATAGCTGCTTATGCTATAGGAGCCAGGCAAGGATACATCTACTGCCGCGCAGAATATCCAATCGCTGTTAGCACCATGACTTTAGCTATCAAACAAGCCAGGGCTATGGGTCTACTAGGAAAAAATATCTTAGGCACTGATTTTAATTTTGACCTTGAAATCCGCATGGGTGCTGGTGCTTTCGTTTGCGGAGAAGAGACTGCCTTGATGGCATCAATCGAAGGTAGCCGAGGTGAGCCGAGAGCCAGGCCACCTTTCCCAGCCAATAAAGGTCTCTGGGGTAAACCAACGAACATAAATAATGTTGAAACCTACGCCAACGTACCACAAATCATACTTAAAGGTGCTGAGTGGTTTTCAAGCATGGGAACAGAAAAGAGCAAAGGCACCAAAACTTTTGCTTTAGCTGGTGATGTAAAGAATACTGGTTTAATTGAAGTCCCATTTGGAATTACACTACGCGAAATCATCTATGATGTTGGCGGCGGGATAAAGGGAGATAAAAAATTTAAAGCCGTTCAAACTGGTGGGCCTATGGGTGGTTGTCTACCTGAAAAATTGCTTGATTTGCCCGTTGATTATGAGACACTAGGTCAAGCTGGTTCGATCATGGGTTCCGGTGGCATGATTGTTATGGACGAAGATACCTGCATGGTAGATATTGCCCGCTTCTTTATGGAATTTACACAGGATGAGTCTTGTGGAAAGTGTGTACCTTGCCGAGTTGGAACACACCGTTTGCTTGAAATTCTTGAAGCTATTTGCGACGGCCGGGGTAAAGAGGGCGATATTGAAGAATTGCGTGAATTATGCGATCAGATCAAGAAGAATAGCCTTTGTGGCCTTGGACAAGGTGCACCTAATCCTGTCGTTTCAACACTTGAACACTTTTTGGATGAGTATAAAGCCCATATTTATGAGAAACGATGCCCCGCAAAAGTATGCAGGAGCCTAATTAAGTTTGAGATACTGGATGGACCATGTACAGGCTGCACAGTATGTGCAAGAAATTGCCCTGTAAATGCAATTTCCGGAGAGCGTAAGGCTACCCATGTAATTGACCAAGACATCTGTATAAAATGCGGAATTTGTCATCAAGTTTGCCAATTTGATGCAATAATGATTACCTAAGAAGTATCAGGAGAAAAAATGTCAGTTGTAGAAATTAATGAGCAAGAAACATTAGAATTTGTAAGAGATACTGTCTCACAAATCGGTTCAACAAGGGCTGATTTAATCCCAATTCTGCAAACTATCACTAACAAATTTGGATATATCTCCCAAGTAGCAATAAAAGAAGTTGCTGCCCTGTTGAATCTTCCAACCAAGGAAATAACATCAGTGGCTACTTTTTATCGAATGTTATCAACAGAACCAAGAGGGAAGCATTTAATCCAGTTCTGTGAAAGCGCACCATGTCATGTGGTTGGTGGAAGGCAGGTTCTCCAAAAATTGAAAGAAATCTTAAAGTTGGAACCAGGCCAAACTAGCGCTGACAATAAATGGACATTGTTAACTACCAGCTGCTTAGGCGTATGTGGCATTGGTCCAGTAATTTTGATTGATACTGATTTATACGGGAATGTTCAACCGGAACAGGTTAAAAACATTCTTAGTCGATACGAATAGGAGAAGCAGATGAAAGTTGTTCGATCAATGGTACTGATTTCTAATGACCCTGAAAGCATTGTTCGCGGTTCAGAGATTATCTACAACGCTTTTCAGGAACAATTACGACAATTTGATTTGACTGATGAAGTATCAGTATCGCTTGTAAGCGACATCGGTCAGAGTTACGCCTCACCTATTGTGATTGTGTATCCTGAAGCAGTGATATATGGCCCTATAAGCGCATCTGATGTACCTCACATCGTTGAGGAACATCTCTATAAAGGCCGAATTGTTGAGGAGAAAAGGGCTCCAGCACACGAGCTTTCGGGACGAGTTGCTTGGCTTTCTGCTCGGAAAGGAACCTTGCCAGCAGAAAATCGCATTGTACTAAGAAATGTTGGGTTAATTGATCCAGAAAATATCGAAGATTACATCGCACATGATGGATATCAAGCGCTTGGATTAGCCCTTCAGCAAACTCCTGATGAAGTTATTAATCAAATTAAAACCTCTGGATTACAAGGTAGAGGTGGCGCAGGTTTTCCAACAGGTCTTAAGTGGGGATTTGTTCAAAAAACGCGTTCTGATAAAAAATATGTCATTTGTAATGCAGACGAAAGTGAACCAGGAACATTCAAAGATCGCGTTGTTTTAGAAGGTGACCCACATGCGATCATTGAAGCAATGTTGATTTCTGCGTATGCTGTAGGTGCGGATGAAGGGTTTATTTACATTCGTGGAGAGTATCAGCTTGCTATAGCACGCATGGAAACAGCCATTCGACAGGCAAAGGAATTTGGTTTCTTAGGAGAAAACATTTTTGGCTCCGACCTTAATTTTTCTCTTCATGTACATGCTGGCGCTGGTGCTTATATCTGCGGCGAAGAGACTGCATTGATCGAATCCATCGAAGGTAAACGGGGCGAGCCTCGATCCAGACCGCCCTATCCAACTACAGTTGGTCTTTTTGGCAAACCCACGCTTGTCAATAATGTTGAGACATTAGCCAATATTCCAGCTATCTTGAGAAATGGACCAGAATGGTACCGAAACATAGGTACACCTTCCAGCCCTGGAACAAAAGTATACACAATACTAGGCAAAGTCAATGTAACTGGCTTAATTGAAGTACCTATGGGCATTACCTTACGAGAAGTCATCAGTATTTATGCTAAAGGTATGAACGGTGGAAACTTCAAAATGGCGCAAACTGGTGGTTCAAGCGGATCAATTATCCCGTCTAGCCTTCAAGACACGCCAATGGATTTCGACTCTTACAAAAGAGCAGGTGTTTCATTAGGTTCAGGAGCTTTGTTAATTTGTGATGAGGATGTATGTATCGTAGATTTGGCGAAAGTGTTGCTTAACTTCTTCCGCGTAGAATGTTGTGGTAAGTGCACCCCCTGTCGAATCGGCACAAAACGTGCCTTAGATATCCTCTCAGATATAACTTTAGGAAAAGGTAAACTCGAAGATCTTGAAGAGCTCTTAGCTCTAAGTGATGAGTTGACTGACCTCTCCAATTGTGGTTTGGGACAAACAGCAGGAACCCCCATAAAAGATATGTTAAAGTATTTCCGCGCAGAAGTAGAAGCGCACATTCGTTTAGGTGTATGCCCAACAGGTGTATGCCCTATGTCTTGTTAGGAAAATAATAAAAATTTAAAAACAAAGAGGAAAATAAAATGGCAGAAACAATTGTAACAATAGATGATCTTACTCCAGCAGAAGTCGCGACAAAAGCAGTAAATGTAGGTATCAAGAAAACAAGCTTAGATTTTTGGACCATGTTCTTTTTAGGACTATTTGGTGGTGCATATATTGCCTTAGGTGCAGTTTTAGCAACCACAATTGGAACAAATGGCGCAGAGTTTCCTTATGGTGTCAACGCACTAATTAAAGGGTTAATCTTTACGGTTGGCCTGATTTTAGTTATTGTTGCAGGCGCCGAATTGTTCACAGGGAATAACCTGATCCTTATGGCAGTCCTCAATAAGAAAGTAACTGTTTCAAAGATGCTACGTAACTGGGTTATTGTTTATATTGCTAACCTTGTAGGCTCGGTAATTATCGCTTTGGTAATGGTTTTGTCAAAACAATATACCTTCGCTGGTGGTGCCATTGGTAAGACAGCATTAACGATTGCAAATATGAAATCTGGCCTTGGTTTTTGGTCTGCACTAGGCTTAGGGATTATGTGTAACCTCTTAGTGTGTCTCGCTGTATGGATGACCTTCTCTGCAAGAACTACAGCAGGAAAGATTTTAGCAATTATTCCCCCAATTTCCGCTTTTGTAGCAGCTGGTTTTGAACATAGTGTAGCAAATATGTATTTCATCCCAGTTGGTTTACTTATCAAATGGTTTGATAACGCTTTCTTTTCTACAGCTGGTGAATTTAACAACTTAACTTTAGGTAATTTCTTTCTGAAGAATTTACTGCCTGTTACCATTGGAAATATTATTGGCGGTGCAGTATTTGTTGGCTTTATGTATTGGTTTATTTATCTTCGCAAACAAAAATAATAATTTTACAAATGCTTCATTAAATAAGTAATTCTTTGGCAATTACACTTAGAAGGAAATAATATGACAAATATTAAAATAAATGGAATTGAAATCCTGGCAGAACCTAATTGGACAATTTTGCAGGCAGCCCAACACGCAGGGATAACCATCCCTACTTTATGCTATCACAAAGACCTTTCTCCAACGGGTGCTTGCCGGATGTGTTTAGTTAATGTAAAGAATGCCAGGGGCTTAGTTACCGCTTGCACTACCCCAGTTTCAGAAGGCATGGAAGTTGAAACTGAGAATGATAATCTTGCCTCTTCTCGCCGATCTGTTTTAAAACTGCTATTAAGTGTTTATCACGATAGTGGTTACAAGTTGGATGATTCTGATAATGAGCTATATAAATGGGCAAAGCACTATGGGCTTGAACCCTCAGATTATATGTCTCAAAAAGGACGATACGAGGTTGATACTGACCCCAACCCATTCATTTGGATTGACCTAAACAAATGTATATTGTGCACACGCTGTATTCGAGCATGTTCAGAGGTACAGGGGCGGTTTGTTTGGGGTATCTCACAACGAGGTTTTGAGGCACACATTGCCGCTGGTATGGATGAGGACATGATTGACGCGCGGTGTGAATCATGCGGCGCTTGTGTTGCTTATTGCCCTACAGGTGCACTATCCCTAAAGCCCTCTGTGAAATCACCTCAAGCCGAAAAGAAAGTAACCACTACTTGCGCTTACTGCGGTGTAGGATGCCAGTTTGATTTAAATATTGTGGACAATAAAATTGTTCGTGTAACATCCAATCCCAATGCACCTGTAAATGGAATGCATTTATGTGTGAAAGGCCGATTTGGTTATTCCTATGTCCATCATCCTGATAGACTCACAAAACCCCTTGTCAGGGATTACTTACTGAATGGCGGAACACGTCCGTCAAAATCTGATCGAGGCAATTGGATTGAAACCGATTGGGAGACTGCATTAAATCTGGCTGCAGAAAAGTTAACCTTTGCCAGGGATACTTATGGTCCGGATAGTGTCGGCGTTTTATCGTCCGCTAAATGCACCAATGAAGAAAATTATTTAATGAACAAATTTGCCCGTCAAGTGATCGGGACAAATAACATTGATCACTGCGCGCGCTTGTGTCATGCTAGTACCGTTGCTGGCTTAGCAACTGCCCTAGGTTCAGGCGCGATGACAAACTCAATGAAAGATATTTATGAGAATGCCAACTCAATCCTAGTTATTGGTTCGAACACAACAGAACAACATCCTGTATTTGGTGCTAAGATCAGGCAGGCCGTAATCAACCGAGATGTAAAGCTAATCGTAGCAGACCCTCGCAAGATTGAGTTATGCGAATTTGCTGTTTTGCATCTTCAACAAAAACCGGGCACTGATATCGCTCTAGTAAACGGATTAATGAACATTATCTTAGAAAAAGGATATGAGAATAAGCAATTTATTGAAGAACGAACTGAAAACTTTGATTTGCTTGTTGAACATCTCAAAGAATATCCTCCACAAAAAGTATCTGAGATTACAGGTGTGCCAGTTGAGAAACTATATCTTGCAGTTGAAATCATAGTCAAGAATAATCCTTTAGCCGTCTTTTGGGCTATGGGAATCACGCAGCACACAACCGGAGTTCATAATGTCTTTTCACTTGCAGACTTGCAAATGATGCTTGGCAACTATGGACATGGTGGCGGTGTAAATCCATTGAGAGGCCAAAATAATGTGCAAGGTGCCTGTGATATGGGTTGCTTAGTTAATGTTTACCCCGGCTATCAAGCAGTCACTGCAGAAGCATCTCAGCAAAAATTTGAACAAGCGTGGGGAACGACACTATCGAATAAGGTTGGCAAGACGGTCACTGAGATTATTCCTCAAATTCTCGATGGAAAGACAAAAGCGCTTTACATCCTCGGCGAAAATCCAATGATGACAGATCCTGACACTAACCACATTCGTCACTGTCTTGAAGAATTAGACTTCTTTGTGTTACAAGAAATTTTCCCAACCGAGACCTCTGCATATGCAGATATCCTTCTGCCAGGTGTGACTTTTGCTGAGAAGACTGGAACATTTACAAATACTGAGCGTAGCGTTCAAATGGTTCGCGAAGCAATTATTCCAAAGGGTGAAGCAAGGCAAGACTGGAAAATTATTTCTGACCTGGCAAAGAAAGTAATTGCACTAGGCGGTCGAGAGATCAACCCAGCACCCTACTCCAACTGGGAATACAACGACTCAGCTGAAATAATGGCTGAAGTTGCTGGCGTTACCCCAAGTTATGGCGGTATCTCACATCAACGTTTAAATGCCGGGGAAACCCTTTGCTGGCCTTGTCCAGATCCTACACATCCAGGAACGCCAATTCTCCATATAGGAAAATTTACACGTGGAAAAGGCAATTTTATACCTGCTATACACTTAGATCCATCTGAATTACCTGACGAAGAGTATCCGATGATGCTTACAACAGGGCGTGTCATTTATCACTGGCATAGTGGCGAAATGACTCGCCGAGTGAAAGAACTTATGGAAATCTATGGCCAAGCATTGATTGAAGTCTCACCAGAAGATGCAAAACGCCTTGGTTTAAATCATGAGGACAGTAGGGTAAAAGTTACCTCACGAAGGGGAACAATAACCGCAAAAGTTTGGGTTACTGATCGCGTTCCTGAAGGTCTAATTTATGGGAATTTCCATTTCCCTGAAAACAACATTAACTACTTAACTAAAGCAGCATTAGATCCAATAGCTAAAATTCCTGAATACAAGGTTACTGCTGTAAAAGTAGAAGCAATTTAATAGAAATTGCAGCAACAGCCCCATTATAAATAACTATGGGGCTGTTTTATTTAATTTTTTATTGGCAACATCTTCCGCAAAATTATAGTCTGCTTGTGTGTTAATGTTTAAAAAGGCAATGCCTTCTGGGTCGAGTGATTCACACAGAACGTTATTCATTTCCACAACCTTTACAGCAGAAAACCAGGATATCAATCTTCTTTCACCCTTGGAAATTGCAGTTAAGATAGCTTCCTTGCAAGTACCCCTGCGATAAATCGCATGAAGTGGCTCATAAAAACCTTCAGATGTTTTAGGAATTACCACATCTGCTTGTGTACTTTGAATGATTCGGTATGCTTCCAGTAAAATGTCTGTGCTGATAAATGGTAAATCGCAACCAACTACTGAGACAAACTCATTTTTTGCTTCAAGTAGTGCAGTGTAGAGCCCACCTAAAGCCCCTAATCCAGCAATGTTATCTTTTACTATTTTTACATTTAAGTAGTTCAACTTTTCGTCATTAGCTACAATGAATAGTTCATTACTGATTGGATCAATAATATCAATGATTCTTTCAATTAATGGCTTTCCTAAAAAGCTCAGTAAACACTTATCAAACCCCATTCTGCTAGATTTGCCCCCTGCCAATATTACAAAACTTAATTCTGTATGATTTTTTTGAATTTCAACGTTAGCCATATTTATATATATAATTAATGCAATGTCGTAATTACAAACTTTTTTAAATTTGAGCAATTAGTTTAAGTGCTATTGCAATTTATTACTTCTTATATTGTCACTCGAAATGATATCATAGTAGGAATAATAATTAGATAGTAAAGGTCGAAGTGTGTCAAAAATTATAAAGCCAGTAGATATTTGGAAATTTCAGTTAAAAACATCTTATTTAATGCCAATAACCCAATCGGTCATTAACGAAGAGACACTGCAATTAATAGTCAATAGCGAGCCTTGGCTTAATTTTGTTTGTACACCTTCTGACATTGAAGCTTTAGCAGTCGGTTTTCTCTACAATGAAGGAATCATTAATAGTCTTGATGAAATCAATAAAATAAAGATTGAACATCAATCTATTAATGTTACGCTTAGTAATCCGGAAATTAGGTCAGGATTACTTAAACGGACTTCAACTGGCACTTCACTTGAGCATAGAACTGATACCCCTCGCGCTCACAGTCAATTTCAGATAATTGCCACGGACTTGATTAAGCTTTATAACCTGTTCTTAGAAAATCAGGAATATCACAAAGACGTGGGGGGATTTCACAGCGCAGCGCTTAGTGATGGCAAAAACATCAACATTAAGTCTGAAGATGTTGGGCGGCACAACTGTATTGACAAAATTTGTGGACAGTTTCTAATGACGAATCAATCTTTCAAACCTCAAGTGATGTTATTGACCGGCAGAATTAGCTCGGAGATGGTCCTAAAAATCAAAAAACTCGAAGTACGTATGATCGTTTCGCGCACCACACCTACTGCACATGCGGTTGAGATTGCTGATAAATTTGGACTTTGTATAGTGGGATATTTACGTAACGATACCTTTTCTGTTTATTCTCACCCAGAGCGGATTACCATTTCGTAACATCCAGGTTTGAGAAATAATGCATGAATTATCCATTACCCAAAATATATTGGAAATTGCCACTAAGCAAGCAGAATTAGCAGGTGCTACAAAGGTTACAAACGTTTACTTAGTTATTGGGCAATTATCCTCAATTATTGATGACTCAGTTCAATTCTATTGGGACATCATCAGCAAGGACAGTATTGCAGAGAATTCAAAACTTCATTTTCATCGTGTTGAAGCAGAAATCGAATGTTTGGAATGTGATCACCATTATAAACTCGAAAACGAATTAATTCCCTGTCCAGAGTGCGGAAGCATTAATATCAAATTTATAACTGGTGATGAATTTTACATGGAGAGCATAGAAATAATAAATTAGGATTGATAAATGAAACAAAAAATTGAGATTGTCCAAAGAATAATGAACGCAAACGATAATGTTGCTGAAAATGTAGATAAGAAACTCAGAAATAATGGTATTTATGCTATAAATATCATGGCATCTCCCGGTGCAGGTAAAACCAGCTTCATTCTGGCAACCATTAGAGCCTTACCACAACATATTCGCCTTGGCGTCATTGAGGGCGATACAGCCCCAGTTACCATAGATTCAGACAAAGTGAGAGATCAGGGAATCCCTGTTGTTCAAATCAACACTGGTGGAGAATGTCACCTCGACGCGCCAATGATAGACAAAGCACTCAATCACCTACCAATTGATAATTTGGACCTGGTTATTGTAGAAAATGTAGGCAATTTAATCTGCCCAGCTGCTTTTAAATTGGGTACACGTGCTAATGTCCTGATTGCTTCAATTCCTGAAGGCGATGACAAACCATATAAATATCCAAATATTTATCGCGGATTGGATGTTTTAATAATCAATAAGATCGATCTTTTACCTTACCTAGATTTTCGAATGGATTATTTTCGAAAAGGTGTCGAAATGTTGAATCCAGGACTGACAACCTTCGAAGTATCCTGTAAATCAAACCAAGGTTTGGATAAATGGGTAGATTGGTTATTAAAGCAATTACAACAATCAAAACTAGCTTGATATTTCACTTTTCTCATGTCTCTACAGAATTGTAATATTCACATAACTGGTATAGTCCAGGGTGTTGGTTTTAGACCTTATGTGTATAACCTTGCACTGAATTACTCCTTAACAGGTTGGGTGCGGAATACAAGTCATGGCCTGGATATTGAACTCAGTGGAGAAAAAGAGAAAATCAATTTGTTTATTACACAATTAAAGAATTCTCCCCCACCTTTAGCACATATTGATAGTTTATCAGTATATCCCAATCAATACAGTCCTTTTGAAAATTTTGAAATATTATTTTCTGAAGATTCAGAATCTGACTTTCTTCCAATTTCACCTGATATATCAATATGTGCCGATTGCGCTAGAGAGTTATTTGACCCTTCTAATAGGCGATTCCGCTACCCATTTATAAACTGCACCAATTGTGGTCCACGTTTCTCCATCACAGAAAGAATTCCATATGATCGCCCCAACACCAGCATGGAAAATTTTCCGATGTGTAAGGAATGTCAGATAGAATACCATGAGCCAAAAGATCGGCGTTTTCATGCACAACCAATTGCTTGCCCAAATTGTGGCCCAAAGGTATGGTTTGAAGTAGATGGTAAAGTTCTTGGCGAAAAAGAAAACGCCATACAGATAGCCCGTCAATGGATAAAAAACGGGAAAATCTTGGCAGTAAAAGGCCTTGGTGGATTTCACTTAGCTTGTGACGCCCAGAATAAAAATGCAGTTGAAAGCCTGCGACAAAGGAAGAATCGTTCTGATAAACCTTTTGCATTAATGGCATTTGATATTGAAACCGTCAAAAAGTATTGTGAAATAAACGAAATTGCTGAAAGGCTTTTAATATCAACCCAATCGCCGATCGTGTTATTAAAACCAAAAGCATCAAGTGAAGAACTTTTAAGCCTTTGTGCGCCACACCAAAATCACCTTGGTTTTTTCCTCCCTTATACACCACTTCACATGTTGCTTCTTGAACCGGAAAGTGAATTACCTGAGATTTGGGTAATGACCAGTGCTAATATGAGCGAGGAGCCAATCGCTTATCAAAATGAACAAGCGTTAAACCAATTAGGAAAGCTGGCGGACGGTTACTTGATGCACGATCGTCCAATTGTTATACGCGTTGACGACTCAGTTTCTTCAATTGTAGAGAATCAACAAATTCCAATTAGACGGTCTAGAGGATTTGCGCCTGATCCTATTAAGCTCCCAATAGACTCTATCCCAACACTTGGCACAGGTGCTTTGCTTAAGAACACGTTTTGCCTTTCTAGGGAGAGATACGCATTCGTAAGTCATTACATCGGTGATTTAGAAAATTTTGAAACACTGAATTCTTACCAATCTGCTATCGAGCATTACGAAAAATTATTCAGAATTAAACCAGTCATGATTGCATGTGACATGCACCCTGATTATTTATCTACAAGGTATGCCTATGACCGACAATCACAAGACAATACCCCGGTTGTTGAGGTCCAACACCATCATGCACATATTGTTGCAAACATGGCAGAGAATCAGTGGGACACCAGAGAACCGGTTATCGGTTTAAGCTACGATGGGTCAGGATTTGGCTCGGATGGAAACATTTGGGGTGGTGAAATCCTAATCACTTCATATGAAAGTTTTGAGCGACGTTTTCACTTTAATTATGTACCTATGCCTGGTGGCGATCTTGCTATTAAAATCCCTGCGCGCATGGCAGTTAGCCATTTAATATCCGCCGGCATTGAGGTTGACTCCTGTTTACCTTCATCCGCTGAACTTAGTTCACTTGAAGTAAATTCTATTCAACATCAAATCGAGCATGGGATAAATGCACCTATGACCTCTTCATTAGGTCGCTTATTTGATGCAGTTGCATCTATAATTGGTTTACGTCACAGAATAAATTATGAAGGACAGGCTGCTATTGAGCTTGAAGCAATTGCTGACCCCTTTGAGTGTGGTACTTACCCAATAGATATTGAAGGGGATATTGTCAATACCAAATTATTACTACACACGATTGTTAATGATTATAGAAATGGTGAAAAACCAAGCAAGATATCTGCAAAATTTCACAATGCGATTGTAGATGTCTCACTCCTTGCATGTAAAATAATTCATAAAGACACAGGTATTAGTCACGTTGCATTGAGCGGCGGTGTATGGCAGAATAAATTGCTGACAAGTAAAATGATAAAGGAATTACTTCAACATGGATTTTCTCCATTAATTCATCATGTCTTACCCCCAAACGATGGTTGTATATCCTTGGGACAGATTATGGTTGCATTACATCAAATTAATAAATAAAGGAACAATTATGTGCTTAGGTATTCCAGGAAAAATAATTGAAATTTACAAATTCGGATCTACGAAGATGGCGAAAGTAGATTTTGGTGGTGTACAACAGGAAGTTTGTATAGAGACTGTTCCAGAAGTACAACCAGGCGATTATGTAATTGTCCACGCTGGCTTTGCACTTAATATCCTCTCAAGCCAGGAAGCCCAAGAGACACTTGCAATTCTCGAAGAAATGTCTCGTCTGGCTGACCTTGAAAACAATCAATAGAAAAGGAAATTCCTGGAATGGATTTTTTATCATCCTTTCGTAATGCAGAATTGACGAAAGTCCTCATAGAACGAATACACAAAGAAACCAAATTGCCATGGAAGATTATGGAAATCTGTGGCGGACAGACCCATGCGATCATGCAATACGGGATTGATCAACTATTACCGCCCGAAATTGAGTTGGTGCATGGACCAGGTTGTCCTGTTTGTGTTACGCCTCTTGAACTAATAGAACAAGCCATTTACATTGCAAGCCAACCTGGTGTAATTTTTGCTTCATTTGGAGATATGTTGCGAGTGCCTGGAATTAATCAAGACCTCCTTTCAGTTAGGGCTGCTGGCGCTGATGTGCGCGTGGTTTACTCTCCCCTCGATGCAGTAAAAATTGCACAACAAAATCCAAACAACCAGATTGTTTTCTTTGGAGTGGGTTTTGAAACAACTGTCCCAGCCATTGGAATGAGTATTTTGCATGCTTTTCGTGAAAAGATTAATAATTTCAGCATTATTCCTGCTAATGTCTTAGTTCCGCCAGCCATGCATGCAATTCTAGGAACGCCAGATTGCCTTATCAACGGGTTTCTTGCAGCGGGGCATGTCTGTGCAATCATGGGATATGGACAGTATGGGCCGATTGCAAAAAAGTACCATTGCCCAATTGTTGTGACAGGGTTTGATCCACTGGACCTTGTCAACGGAATTTATATGACCGTTAAGCAACTCGAGGAAGGTAAATATCATGTTGAAAACGCCTACTCACGTGTTGTGACAAGAGAAGGTAACCAAAAAGCACAAGCCATCATCAATGAGGTCTTTGAGCTAACAGATCGCCAGTGGCGAGGTATTGGTTTGATTTCTGAATCTGGCTTAACCCTCCAAAAGAATTTTGCATCCTTCAATGCAATGGAAAGGTTTCCACGTCATTCAACCCCAATTTTAGAATCATTTGTTTGTATTGCTGGAAAAGTGCTTCAAGGTCTAGCTAAGCCAATAGACTGTCCGGCTTTTAGAAGAGAATGCACCCCAAGTACACCACTTGGTGCACCCATGGTATCCTCTGAAGGGACTTGCGCTGCGTATTACCGTTACCAAAGGTTAGGTATCAATGATTGATGAGCAACAGAATTCTTTCAACCTTGTTTGCCCCCCTCTAATTAGAAACAACAAGAATATCTCTTTAGGACATGGAAGCGGTGGGTTTTTAACTCATGAATTAATCAAGGATATCTTCAATAAATATTTTGCTAATCCGATTTTGGATGAAGGCAATGATGGTGCTGTAGTCAACTTTCCTCTCACCGAAGGTAAAATGGTTGTATCCACAGATGCACACATTATTTCACCTCTATTTTACCCCGGAGGAGATATAGGGCGACTAGCAGTCAGTGGAACTGTTAATGATATAGCAATGATGGGGGCAAAACCCCTATTTCTAACGGCCTCTTTTATCATTGAAGAAGGGTTTCCTGTAGAATCGTTAGAAAAAATTGCCAGTTCGATGAAAATTACCTGTGAAGAGGCTGGTGTAAAAATCATCGCAGGAGATACAAAAGTTACCGAAAAGGGAAAAGGCGATGGCATATATATCAGTACAACAGGCGTAGGCTGGTTACCTGAAGGTAGGAACATTCAAGGACAAAATGCTATCAAAGGTGATGCTGTTATCATTTCTGGCACAATTGGAGATCATGCGACAGCAATTTTACAGGCTAGAGGCGGGCTTGGATTCCAGACCAATGTTACTTCAGATGTCTCGCCACTCAACCAGATGTTAGAAAATCTTTTACAACAAGTTCCCAACATCCATGTGATGCGAGATCCCACCCGGGGAGGTTTAGGGACAACCTTAGTTGAGATATCCCAGCAATCTAATGTTTGTATTCAAATTAAGGAAAACAGCCTTCCCATACAAAGAGAAGTAAAAACTGTTTGTGAAATGCTTGGTTTTGATCCGCTTTATATGGCAAATGAAGGGAAGGTTGTGATTATTTTGCCAGAGGAAAAATGTAGTGTTGCTTTAGATATTTTACACAGGCATAGATACGGTCAAAACGCAGTGAGGATTGGGTCAGTCGTTGATACGAATAAAGCAAGGGTACTTCTTCAGACGCCATTAGGGACAAACCGAGTTATTGAAATGCTTATGGGAGAAATGTTACCGCGAATCTGCTAATGGCGTGACCATTCTTGACAAATAGTTGCTTGTCATTATACTTACACAACAAAATATTGCGATTAGGTGAGAAAATGAAAATTAATTTTCAAGAAACAACAAATGATTTATTAAAACGGATCAATATCCATGATAAATATGGTTCAAAAAACATCGATGAATGGATGTTAGAAACTATTAAACTGGAACCAGGTATAAAAATTCTTGATGTAGGCTGTGGTGCTGGAAAACAGTGCTTCTCTTATTTAACATATTTGAAAAAACAAGCAGAAATTTTAGGCACTGATGTCTCTGAAGATTTATTAAACCAGGCAAGATTAGAAAATCAAAAATACGATAATCAAGTTGGATTCCAATATTTGGATTTTAACGAACCTTTCGTTTTCCCAGCCGATACTTTTGATTTTGAGTCTTGCTGTTTTGCAATTTACTATGCGCAAGATATTCCTTTTACCATTTCAGAAATGCATAGAGTCTTAAAGCAAGGCGGCAGGTTGTTTACAACGGGTCCAATGCCACAAAATAAAGCAGTTTTCTATGACATAATCCATGAAGCGACGCAAAAGCCGATCCCGCCGATGCCTGGAAGTTCAAGATATGGTTTTGAAATCTTGGATACCATAAAAAACCTTTTCTCCCAGACTGAAGTGCATATCTTTGAAAATCCTTTAACTTTCACAAATGCAGAACCGTTCATGGAATACACACGTGCTTCTATGTCAGAAGATAGAAAATTATGGAATACTTTTTTTACCACAAAAGACGACTTTGAAAAAATTATGAAACAAATTATGAAAGTTGTCGATCGTAGACTTAAATCAGAAGGAAAAATTGTCATGACAAAAGTCGTCGGTGGTTTCCTGGCGACGAAGTAAGAGGAAGAATGAACCACAACATGACTTTTTATGGCAATAACATCTTGTTTCTTGGGGCTCATCCTGATGATATTGAGTTAGGTGCTGGCGCTCTAATTGCAGATATTATAGACCAAGCAAATATCCTTTGCGTAACGCTTTCTGATAACCAAAAAAACCCAGATTTGTTAAACCTTGTAGATGAACATTACAACAGCATGAAGGTTTTAGGATTGTCAGAGGACCAAATAATCTTGAATCAATTTGAAACACGACGATTTCCTGAACATAGGCAGGAAATACTTGAATCAATGATCAAACTAAACCGGGAATTCCATCCTGAAATTGTATTTGTTCACACCCCACAAGACATTCACCAAGATCACCTAACAGTAACTGAGGAAGCAAGACGAGCGTTCAGGGGCACAACCGTCCTAGGATTTGATGTTTTGCGAAGCAGTTATGGCTTTTTCCCGCACTTTCTAATTGAAGTGTCAGCCCAGGCAATTGAGAAAAAAATTGCTGCTTTAGCAGAATATCATACCTATCATGATCGATATTATTTTAGTTCTGAGGTAATTAGGTCAACCGCAATCAGGCATGGTGCATTATCTGAACGACCATTTGCTGAAGGTTTTGATATCATCCGAGTAGTTGGAGAATTTGCTAAGCATTAACATCTTGCCATTAATAGGGAAGTAACAATAACCAAAATAGCGACCTAAGTCTTTAGGCCGCTATTTTAATTAATCTGATATATAAAGAATCAATCGCTCAGCTTTCTTGAAGTTCGCTTCGTTGGACGAATATGAGTAGAATCATAAGGAAACCACAAAATGTGATCCGGAACCATCCATCCATCAGTTAGATAAACATTTGTCTTGAATTGGACCGCAACCATTTTATTATCAACTTGCACAACAGTTCCCCTGAGCCATCCTCGAATCCGTTCGCAATTTTTCTCGTGGTCACAATTCACTTCAACATGATCTCCGACTTCAAACTTTTTTTCCTCTTCGGGGGGTCTCATGTAAAAGCCAGATGCCATAGTTCCTCCATATTTTTTTTGAGTTATGTCAATTTTAGCAGAATTAAGAATTTTATTCTAATGAGTTAATAAACTCTTTCTGCTTTCGATCTTTATGTCTGTTAATTTTTCAACTTTCTTCTTAATTGTTTCATCCTGGATTTGATTAGTAAGCTCACTAAAAAATCCTTTAACAATCAATTTTTCTGCTTCTGCTGTGGTTATTCCTCGGCTTTGCAAGTAAAAAAGCTCATCATCATTTAAACGGCTTACAGTTGCACCGTGGGAACATTTTACATCGTCTGCAAGAATCTCCAAACCTGGAATCGATCTTGCATGAGCTTGACCACTTAGAATTAGATTATCGTTAGATTGATACCCATCAGTATTGATTGCAAGTGGTGACACATAAACCATACCTTGCCATGCAGCATAACTTTCATCAAATAGTGCGCCTTTAAATTTCAAGTTACTTGTTGTGCTCGTTTCCAAATGGTTTTGTTGAGTGTCAAGATCAATATGCTGATTTCCATCGCAAAGATATAAACCATTGATGTTTGCTGTCGCATTTTTCCCTATCAAATCAGCGTCAATAAAGTTCTTTGATACCTCGCTACCAAAAGCGCCGTAAAACCAGTCTAAATGGGCGTTTTTTTGAAGCTGGGCACGTTCATGCGTCACAGACCAAACGTTTTTCCCAAATTTCTGGATTTCAACAAACTTTAGGGATGCATTTTCTCCAATATATAGCTCTACAATTCCACCATGAAATGATTGTTTTTGGTCATGGTATTGAGATGAAGAATACTCATGGAGGTATGTAATAGACGCGCCTTCTTCTAACCAAATTAATAAATGGGAAAATAAAGCATCGGAAGAATTGATTCCCTCAATTATGCTATAGACAGGTAACTCAATTCTTAAATCCTTGGGCACATATAAAAAAACACCTTGCTGGGCGAAAGCAGCGGTAAGAGCAACAAATTTTCCATCATTTGGTTTAACGATTCTACTTAGTAGGCTTGAAATTAATTTAGGGTATTCATATGCAGCACTTTGAAAATCTGTAAAAATTAGCTGTTCCGAAGCGAAATTATTATTGACAACTTGAGTAGTAGCGTTTCCTGATAAGATTAATTTGGCAGAATATTCTGAAGAATTATCCTCAAAATACTTCTTTTCCTTCTTATTGCTCACCAAATTCAGTAGATCGAAATCAAGTCCTCTTAAACTTGTTCGTCGCCATGCTTCATCTTTATGGCTTGGGAAAGGTAGTTGTTGGTAACTATCTAAAGCAGCTAAGTGATATTTTTCCATGGGTGAAGATTCTATATAACGCCTGTCAATGAAACCAAAGTCATCGTGGTAATCACTATGATGTTTATTTATTGCAGTTTGCTCAGTGTGTAAAGAATTCATATTGCGTTTTCCAACAACTCCTGTCCTATCCAACACTGCCCAACATTTGTAATTGGATTAATCGATTCATTTCAACTGCATATTCCATCGGTAGTTCTTTGACCAAAGGTTCGATGAACCCAGAGACTACCATCGAGGTAGCTTCTTCCTCGCTCATTCCTCGGCTTTGTAAGTAAAATAATTGTTCCTCACCAATTTTGCTAACAGTGGCTTCATGCCCAATAGAAACATTCTCATTGTCAATTTCAATGTTGGGATAGGTATCAGATCTAGACTCAGGATTTAGTAAAAGTGCATCACATACTGAATTGGATTTTACATTATCAGCGTTAGGCAAAACTTTTAATAATCCACGGTATGTGGATCTGCCATTGCCCCTTGATATGGATTTCGAAGTGATTTTACTGCTTGTATTAGGGGCAAAGTGGACCATTTTTCCACCCGCATCCTGTTGTTGGTTTTGGCCAGCAAAGGCAACAGATAGAATCTCACCATGCGCACCTTCCCCCATTAAGTAACAAGAAGGATATTTCATAGTCAATTTTGAGCCTAGATTAGCATCGACCCATTCCATTGTTCCACCCTCGTCCACTCTGGCCCGTTGCGTAACAAGATTAAACACATTTGTGGACCAATTTTGGATTGTTGTATACCTAACCCGAGCATTCTTTTTAACTACTATTTCGATTACACCACTGTGAAACGAATCTGTTGAATAAGTAGGTGCAGTACATCCCTCAACATAATGCACCTGTGATCCCTCATCCGCAATGATCAGGGATCTTTCAAATTGACCGATATTTGCTGAATTTAAGCGGAAATAGGCTTGCAGTGGTAAATCTACTTTTAATCCTTTAGGTATGTAAACAAATGATCCACCAGACCAAACGGCACTATTCAAAGCCGAGAATTTATTATCGGAAATTGGTACGACTTTAGAAAAATATTCTCTAAATAAATCAGGATGCTGTTGAAGCCCGTTTTCAATGCTTAAAAAAATGACACCTTGTTTTGCAAGATTTTCATGTATACTGTGATAGATCATTTCTGATTCATATTGAGCGCCAACCCCAGCTAAATACTTCTGTTCGGCTTCCACAATACCAAGTTTTTCAAAGGTATTTTTTATCGAATCAGGAACTTCCTCCCAGTCTCTCTGTTCCTTTTCAGATGGTTTGAGGTAATAAAACAGATTTTCCAGGTCTAAACCACTCAGGTCAGGCCCCCAATTTGGCATTGGTTTCTTCATGTACTGTTGGTAGGCATCCAAACGGAAATTCAACATCCAATCAGGTTCATTTTTTAATTGTGATATTTGCCGAATTACTGACTCATCCAAACCTTTTCTTGATTTAAAAACAAATTCTTCTGGATCATTAAAACCATACTGATTGTTTGCTCCTAAATTGGTTAAGAAGTCAGTTGAATTGTCCATTAACTAATATTTCTCTAATATGTGTTTTAATTATTTTCAAACCGTGCTGTTTTGGACAGCATATTTTTCACGAATCCAATCATACCCATTTTCTTCAAGATGTTTAGCCAAATCCGCAGCACCTGATTCTACAATGCGACCATCATACATAATGTGAACAAAATCTGGTTTTATGTAATTAAGCATTCTCTGATAATGCGTGATGAGTAGCACACCTAAATCATCGCCTCTTAGAACGTTTACACTTTCAGAAACTATTCTCAATGCATCAATATCTAACCCCGAGTCGGTTTCATCCAAGATAGCAAACTTTGGTTCCAATACTGCCATTTGCAAGATTTCTGCTCTTTTCTTTTCTCCACCAGAGAATCCTTCATTTAGATAACGGCCAGCAAATGAATAATCCATCTTTAATAAATCCATTTTAGTTTTTAATAATTGGCGGAATTTCACAATCGAAATGCCTTTATATTCTGGGTTTTCTTCACGAAATTTAGAATTTAGAGCACTCCTTAAAAAATTAGCTAAACTGACCCCAGGAATAGAAACTGGGTATTGGAACGCTAAAAATAATCCTAAATATGATCGTTTATTGGGCGGTAGATTGATAATGCTCTGACCATCTATTCTTATATCCCCTTCAACAACTTCGTATCGTGGATGCCCCATTGCCGTGTAAGCCAGGGTTGATTTTCCCGTACCATTTGGCCCCATTAGCGCATGAACTTCACCTTGATTAATTGTAAGGCTGAGACCCTTGATAATCGTAACAGCATCTACCGTAACATGTAAATTATCAAATTCAAATCTTGCCATTATGATCCTTTAATTTTTTTACAAATTAACATTGTCCGATTAAACGAATTACTTCGCTCATTGTCTTAAGAACCAGTATTATACTACTCCAAAATTCTTATGTCAATATTTATAATATTTATTTAATATATTAACAATTATTTGTTCAACATTGTGAATAATTGCTTTTATTAATAATAAGGATTATAATAATGCTCACCTAGAAAATATCGATCAAATATGACCTGGTGGTCAAGTTGGTTCTAGGGAAATAATATATGTACTTGGGAGATTACTTTCAAGTAACAAATCTAATAGCCAATTAAAGGAGATTATTATGGCAGAAGAAAAAAAGAGTATTTTTAAGAAAATCGGTGACGCTTTAAGCTCTCGTGATGAGAAGGAAGAGCTCGCCAAAGCCCAAGCTGAATTAGCGAAAGCAAAAGCAGAAGCTGAAAAAGCAGCAGCTGCAAAAAAAGCCGCTGATATCGCTGAAGCTAACCGCAAACGCGTTGAAGAAGCTGAAAAGATGAAAGAGGCTGCAGAAGCTCGAAAAGCTGAATTTGAAGCTCGCAGGAAAGCAGCCGAAGAAGAAGCAGCCAAGAATGCTGACATCGCCCAACATACTGTTGCATCTGGCGAGACATTAAGCCATATCGCACTCAAGTACTACGGCCATGCAACCCCTCCATATTACACCCTGATTTATGAAGCAAATAAAGACATCATCGGTGATAATATGAATGTCGTCATTCCTGGACAGACTCTTAGAATTCCTGTACTCCCTGAAAACTTGAAATAAAGAAGGTATTTGAATGTCTCAAGAAATTGACCTCAGCTCACTCTTTAAAGCTGTAACAACTACACTTGCTGAGAATAAAGACTCTTTAAACCAAGCTGATACTTATAACCATGATCACGGTGATCATATGGTTGAAATATTTAAACTTGCCCAAAGAGCAGTTAGCAAGAAGAAAACTGATTCGCCTGCAAACCAGCTAGCTTATGCAAGCCAGCAAATTAGAAACAAGGCATCAAGTGGGTCAGCAGGAGTTTATGCTGAAGGTTTTCAGAAAGCTTCCGAACAATTTGTAGGAAAAAGTTTAACCACAGATACTGTCGGAACACTAATTAATTCCTTAATGGGAAGTCCGACGCCTGTTCAACAAACAGCTAACGCCTCAAGCCCTGACCTGTTAGGATCACTTCTCTCTGGACTCACAGGAGCCCAGCAACCTCAGCCTACCCAGGCTCAAGGTGGCGGGTATCTTCTAGGTAGCTTGTTGTCTGGCCTTTCAGGCAGTCAACAACAACCCCAACCGAGTACCGGAAGTAGTGACCTTTTAGGATCTTTGCTTTCTGGGCTTTCTGGTGGTCAGCAAGGCGGGAATCAAAGCTCAGAAGGGAGTGATTTATTAGGCTCATTGTTATCTGGTTTTTCAGGTCAACAAACAAGCCAACCCCAGCCAAGTGGCGATTTGCTTGGTTCTCTTTTAGGAGGCATGCAAGGTAACCAACAAGCAGATGGTAGTAACTTTGATATCTCGGATTTGCTTTCAGCGGGATTAGCATATTATGCCGCTAAGCAACAGGGAGGATCAAATTTACAAGCAATAATGAATGCATTAGGGACAGCCAGCCCATTAGGCAAAACTGAACATCGAAAACAATCTGGTGCATTAGTTATTAACACAATCCTAAATATGCTTGGGAAAAAACAATAATTTATAAAATGTAGAAACACAGCCTGGTAAATAACAACCAGGCTGTGTTATTTTAATAGCAAAAAGGTGCAATAATTCGCACCTTTTTGTTATTGAAATATGAGTAGTTTTTAGTAATGAACAGCTCGGGGTAGTTTCTTCGCCTGAGCAACCCATTTTTCGACTTCTTTCAAGCTCGGAGGTCGTCGAACAAGTTTTTTCTCCTCGTTGACTTCAAGCATCTTTGCATGAAGATTGTCAGGGCGGCGATTTGCTAATTCCACGACGGTGTCAACGCCAGCTTCTTCAAGCAAATCTGAATATTCTTCTGCCACACCTTTAATGCGGAAAAGATCAGCATGATTTACCCATTCCAAAATCAAAGCTTTGGAGATACCAGATTTTTCAGCTAATTCTTCACGACCTTTTGGTGTAGCGCCTAATTCTAGTAATCCTTCAATGCTTTTAACACCGGCACCAGTTAGTTTCTCTGCATATACTGGGCCTATTCCCTCTATATCTAGTAACTTGGTCATTTTTTCTCCTTTATTTGTTTAATAATTTCAAGAAAGATTATAGCATAATTTATTAACAAAAGAAACTTGTCTAAGACCGACCCAAAATAATTACCTTTTCATTTGTATATTTACGATAAATATAATAAATATTGACATATCTAATTTGCCTATGTTATACTTTTTCAACATAGTTCGGGTCGTTAAAAGGAATTAAGATGAAAAGTACACGAGATAAGATCATAGGTGCTCTCCTTAGAAATCCAAACGCAACCATCAATCACCTATCCGAGACTGTTGGTATTAATGGCATTTCCGTTCGCCATCACCTAACCAACCTACAGGCTCAAGGTTTAGTTGTAGCCGAAGAGGAAAGACATGGCGTCGGAAGGCCAAGGTTGGTTTACCGTTTGACAGATAAAGGCATCGAAAAATTTCCGACAAATTACCTTCAATTAACAAATCGACTCTTAGATGAAATGAAAGCGAATTATTCCAATGAAGAAGTCTCTAAGTTATTCAGTCAAGTAGCGACTAAGTTAGCTGATCCTCACATGGAGGCAATTAAAGATTTAGATATTGAAGCCAAACTTGATTACCTCAAAGAGGTCTTAGCGAAAGAAGGATTTATCGTTGAGTGGGAAAAATCTGAAGGAAAGTATTTAATTAAGAATATTAGTTGTCCTTTCTACCACATTGGTTCACTTCATTCCGAAGTTTGTATTATCGATAAAATTATTATTTCTACATTATTGGATAAATCTATTGAAATGGAGGAGTGTGTCCTAGATGGTTATCCTCATTGTTCATATAGCTTTAAAGAAAAGTAATTTATAAGATGTCAGAAAAAACCAGCAACATGCCAAAATGGGATATTGAAAGTACAAATCCTGAATTGATAAATGCACTTTTACAAGGATTATCAGTAATTACAGATCCAGAGTTGGGCTATTCAATTATTGAATTAGGGTTAGTGAGAAACATTGCATTAGACTCAAACACAGCAAAAGTTACAATGATATTGACAACACCTTTTTGCCCGTACGGACCTGCTATGATGGAAGCAACCAGGGTCCGGATTGCAGATATTCTCAAAGTTAAGACCGAGATTGAATATGGGGATGAGGCTTGGAATCCCAACATGATGGATGAGGAATTGAGAGAAGACAATTGGGGATTCTAAAACTCAATATCAATAAGTTTAAATATTGGAAAATTCATTATTAATAGGATCCCTCATTTTAATTTTCTATTGATAAGTGCTTGTTTGTAAATTGAATAGATTTACTGTTAATTTTCTTTGTCAATTACTGCCCAGAAGTTATTTGAAGCACTCTCAAAGCGGATTTTAATACCAACATAACCCTTCACTAATGAGGAAATTTGATCTTTGGATTTAAAGTGACTGCGCATTAATAAAAGTTTTTCAGCCAGAGCAATCATTTTTACACTGAACTTATCAATGTCTGGTTCTTCAATGATCAACCGACCGCCAGGTTTTACGACTCTCAAAAGTTGATGTATCGTTTCCTTATGATTAATTACATGGTGAAATGCATCCACCATGATAATACGATCAAACTGAATATTTTTATAGGGCAGATTTTCACTGGCAGCTAAAACTACTTTAAATGCTCCTGTTTTAGCAGATTGCCTTAACATTCCCAGTGAAATGTCTGTAATTGTCACTTTGCATAAATTATCCTGGAACAACTGTGCAATCCGCCCTGAACCTCCGCCGACATCTAGTAAACACTGACCCTCATTTAGATCAATTAATTCTATTAATTTATTATTGCTTGGCGTCTTAAATATTTGGTTATATAAAGGTGCAATTAAGCTAAAATGGTCTAGTTTTTTCAAATGATTGCTCATGTTAATAAAAATCTCTTTTTATTACTTGGCTCGTAAAAAACGATACTATTTGAGATATCTGATAGTATTATATTAGAAGTTGCTCAACCAGGTCAGGAAAAATCTAGCTTGTATAATATTCTTTATTCCATGTCAAAGTAAATCGCAATCCAGATAATTTGGTAAAATCTTCCTATGGAAAAAAACGACCTGGACAATTTTTGGTTATCGAAATACATAAAACCAATCCCGCCCTCTCTTCGCCTTAAATTAATAGGTGAGATTAGCGAAGCATCTTCTCCAAAATTTGATTTTTTCTTGCTTGTAATCCTCTCAAGTGCCATTGCCACACTTGGGTTAATTACAGATTCTCCTGCTGTCATTATTGGAGCCATGTTAGTTGCCCCACTAATGTCCCCTATTATTGGGTTAGGCCTTGCGTCCATGATAGGAAATTCATCATTAGCAAAAAACTCTTTTTCCGCTTTGTTTCGAGGAGCTTTACTTTCAATAACAATATCGCTAATAATTACCTTCGCCAACTTAAATCTTCCTTTTTTACCGTCATTCTTTTTGGATATCCCTAAAGAAATCGTCTCCCGCACGCAACCTTCCCCTAATGATTTGATAATTGCACTTGCTGGAGGGATAGCCGCAGCATATGCGATGACACACCCTAGGCTGTCAGCCACCCTTCCTGGCGTAGCCATAGCCACTGCGCTCATGCCACCACTAAGCACCGTTGGTATTGGCATCGCTATTGGCAGGTGGGATATTGCAGGTGGTGCTACCCTTCTTTTTCTGACAAACTCCGTGACTATAGCATTTGCAGCAACAGTTGTATTTTTTCTACACGGCTTTTCACCTGTTAGAGTTAACACTGATAGTAAAATCCCAAAGTCACTGATTGCATCAGCATTACTAACTGGCCTCTTATTGATTTCATTGTCATTCTTCAGTTTTCGTTTGTTCACCCAAATCAAGGAAAACCATGAGATTAATCAAATAATTGAGAAGGAAGTCGAAGCCATTAATGATACAGATGTAATTGATATGATCAAGTCCCGAACTGAATCTGGGTTGAATTTAGAGATATCAATTAGAACGAATCGTCTTTTAACACATAACCAGGTAAATGCAATTCAACAAGCGCTTGTAGATCGACTTAATCAACCTATATCATTAGTAATAAACCAGGTTTTTGCAGATCGATTAGACCCCCTAAACCCACCAACGCCAACCTTCACGAATACAATTGGCCCTAGCCCTACAGCTACATACACAGCTACATTTACTGCCACAGCAACAAATACACAAACGCCGACAAAAACTATAACCACAACGCCAATGCCAACCAACACACCACTACCAGCTTCTGCTAAGGTAATACCAACGCAAATTGTGCCCTTCTATTACCTGTATCAAAATCCCGGCGGGCCAATTATTTCTCAATTGAAAACCAATCAAGTACTGATAGTATTGTATAATAAAGAAAACTACCAAGGTTTAGTTTGGGTTGAAGTTATGGACGATGAAGGCCGAATAGGCTGGATTCCTCAAATCTATCTTTTTGAAATAACCCCAACCCCAACGGCAACTAAAATTAATTAATAACTTAGAAGGAGAAACATGGATAAATACGAATGCATAGCTTGTGGATACATTTATGATCCTGAGGTTGGTGACCCAGATGCAGGTATTGCACCAGGTACACCATTTGAGGATTTACCAGAAGATTGGGTATGTCCAGATTGCGGCGTAGGCAAAGACCAGTTTGAAAAAATCTAAAACTGCGATCTAGTAATAAAGAAATAAATAATTACTAAACTTTTTTATAACTTAAAAGAAAATTCCTTGATACATAATCAGGGAATTTTATTGTCCTCTAAAAATCCACAATTTATGGCAAGTTGCAGTATTAACGAAATAATTCATTCATTTACAAATCCTTAATTTGCCTTGATTTTTCAATATTTGGTGTATAATTCAACCACTATATTCATTACGATTGGAGGAAAAATGGCAAGTGTAACGTACGATCATGTTTGGAAAAAGTATGGTGATGTTGTCGCAGTTGAAGATCTGGACATTGCAATTGAGGACAAAGAGTTTCTCGTCCTTGTTGGTCCTTCTGGCTGCGGTAAAACCACCGCCCTGCGCTGTCTGGCTGGCCTCGAAGAAATTACAGATGGCCGTGTCTTGATTGGCGACCAGGTTGTCAATGATGTTGCGCCTAAAGATCGCGATATCGCTATGGTGTTCCAGAGCTATGCGCTCTACCCCCATATGTCAGTTTATGACAATATGGCATTTGGATTGAAACTTAGGAAAATGCCGAAAGAGGAAATTGAACGCAGAGTTAATGAATCTGCAAAAATTTTAGGCATTGAAGCATTGTTGAAGAGGAAGCCGAGAGAGTTATCCGGTGGTCAACGCCAAAGAGTAGCTGTTGGTCGTGCAATTGTTCGCGAGCCAAAAGTTTTCCTCTTTGATGAACCCCTATCAAACCTTGATGCTAAGTTGCGTGTCCAGACACGTGCAGAAATTAGCAAGCTGCATAAACGTCTACAGACCACATTTATTTACGTGACCCATGATCAGACTGAAGCCATGACCATGGCATCTCGCATAGCAGTTATGAATAAGGGTAAACTGCAACAACTGGACACACCTCAACAGCTTTACGACTATCCTAATAACCTTTTTGTTGCTGGTTTCATTGGCTCACCTGCAATGAACTTCTTCGATGGCCACATTCGCCAGGATGGTGATAAGTTATTTGTAGACCTGGGGTCGTTCTCAGTAAAAATCCCAGATGCAGATAAAGCCACTTATCAACCACATGTTGGTAAAGAAATCATTTTTGGCATCAGACCAGAAGATATTCACACACCCCAGTATGCTCCCCCAAGCATCATTGCAGAGCCTGTTGAGGTAAAGGTCGATGTGACTGAATTAATGGGAAATGAAATTTTCCTTTATTTGGTAAACGGAGAACATTCATTTATAGCAAGAGTTGATCCTCGTACAACTGCAGAATTCGGTGATGAAATGACAGTCGTATTTAATATGGATAACTTCCATATCTTTGATCCAGCTGCCAATCGAGAAAATCCACCTGCTGTAAGATAAATTAGAAGTTTTCAAAAAGTTTTAAAAAACCAGTAGAAAATATCTACTGGTTTTTTTCTTTAAATTTTATCTTTTTGGTTTGAAAAAGAACACTAAAATAGATCCAATAGTAAACGAAAATAATCCCACAAAAATAAACGCGTCTTGCCAAAATTTCAAAGGAAACAATCTAATCAATGAATCATTTTCGTAAAATAACCAAGTATCTCCCGTAAAAAACATGTAATGAAAATAATTGAACAGCTCGTAGAAATTGATCGCTACCATTGCTAATATTAGTAAGATGATACCCAAGGTAGAAATGCCGCTGTAGAATAATAGGCTTCTTATTAAGTGGTGATACTTTGTAATAGCTAGTGCAGTAATTATCATCAATGCTACAACAATAATTATCCTCCAAACTGTCAAGGAGGCTTGTACTAAATTTTTCACATCAACCATGTGAGATAATTCACGGTTATTGTATAGCTGTGAACCATCTGCCATTTTTAGTTCTTCTAAAAAGGAAATGTCTTTCTGGTTAATTAAATAATTAATTGATTTTTCAGCAAAATAAAGTCGTTCTTGTTGGCTAAAACCGAATTTATCTTCTGGAAAGTTGGGCAAATTGTATTCAAACCTTGGAAACATCGGCGAGATTAATAACCTAATTGCGGTCATTACGATTAGAAATGGCGCCAATATCATAAATGTGATGTGAAGTATTTTGTTCAATGATTTGTTCATTTTGTTTTCTCAGTATTATCAGTAAATATATAGTCCAAGACAATCTTGTTTGTAATCCACTCTATTGATGTTTTATCATCTGTAAAAACAATAGATGATAGTGGTTGACCTGCCTGACCATTGATGGTGATATTCATGAGTCCCACCAAATCTTCGTTACCTGACTTTTTCATCAAAATATAATTCTTCATAAATTCATCCCAACTTGCAAGTGGGTTGTTTGGTGCAAAAATTATCGTATTAAATGTATCTGTAATATCAATCACATATAAATTAGGAAATACTTGTAAAATAGTATTTCCTAATGCGTTAACTAATTCTCGATCTAGGGGACTCCTCCCCACATTTAGAGTCATTACCCCTTCCGCTGATAACTTCGATTTTACCTCTTCAAAGAATTCGACTGTCGTCATGTGAGGCGGGATATAAGGAGGCCGATATGCATCAATACTTATTATTTGATATATGTTATTACTATGCGCAATACCCCATCTTCCATCCTCTTCAAAAACGGACAGATTGGAAAACTTCATATCAAAATATTCCCTAGCTAAATCAACAATCTTGGGATCAATTTCATAGCCATCGATGTGGACACCAGGAAACAAATAATCTGCTTGTCGCGCTGTTGTTCCTGCTGCCAGGCCAATTATTGCAATGTCCCTGATCTCTTCTATCTGGTATGGAGCTGGGTTAAAAAAAGGTGCAACCAATACTTGAGACCAAGGCCCACCATAAAAATATTGGGTTGGATGATAGATCGAATGCATTCCCTGACCTTCATTCAAACGCAGGACTCGAAATCCATCTTCTTCTAAAATTTGTATATAGTTATAAGCAGACTCTTTTTCAATAATCAAACCTTGAGTTCTTTTATCAGGTCCATTTATTCCCAATAAGCCTACTAAAACTATTATTAACGGAATCCATGCATAAGCAAGAACTAAACGTTTGTAACCTGAAACCCACAAACCCAAAAGTGCAATCACGACGACTAAAAGACTAAATATTATAAAACTACGATAAGTACCGATTAGGGGGATAAATACAAGAACAGCAATAAATGTCCCAATAAATGAACCGAGGGTTGAAATTGCTGATAATTTTCCCGAAATTTTTCCAGCTTGGTTTGTTTCTTCAATTAATAATCTCAACGCAAAGGGCGGAATCATCCCTAATAAAGTTATCGGAATAATGAACAGTATTAGTACTGAGGCAAATGATCCAAATAATATCGGCAATGCTAATTGGTCAAAAGCATCTGCGGAAATTTGTAAAATTGGCCGTGAAAAGATTGGAATGATCCCAATAGCAAAACCAGCCCAAATCATTATTTGATAAAAAGTCTTCTGGTTTGGTAAGCGGTCAGCTAGTCTACCGCCCAGCCAATAACCTGCTGTCAGGTACAGAAGAATTAAGCCAATTATTGAAGCCCAAACAATATTACTAGTACCAAAGACATTACCTAACAGGCGAGAGGCAAGAAATTCGACAGCCATAGTAGTCATGCCTGAGATAAAAACCGAGATTAATAGTATTTTTTGGTATCTAGGGTATTTTATTGTCATTTGTATGTAACTTGACTTTTATTTTACCTTGAATTACCAAATAAAAATACTCCACAATCGGAGTATTTTAACTGGGGGTGAAGGATTTGAACCTCCATAAACAGATTCAGAGTCTGCTGTCCTGCCGTTAGACGAACCCCCAACAACAGGAGTTATTCTACCAAAACATGCCAGTATCTACAAGGGCAAAATAGTAATAAGCTTACTTTTGATTATTACTGCGCATGCTAATGCTTTCAATTAATCCAATGCCTAAAAGAAGTGATAGCAGAGAACTGCCCCCATAGCTTAAAAACGGTAAAGTTAATCCGGTTACTGGAATAAGATTTAGATTCACGCCAATGTTTACCATTGTTTGAAAAGCTATTAATATGCCAAAGCCATAAGCTATTAACGACCCATAAGCATCAGGTGCATTTTGGGCAACATTAAAACATCGCAAAATTATGAACAGTAAAAGAAGAATAACTATTGTAGCCCCCACGAAACCAAATTCATGGGATAAAACTGAGAAAATAAAATCATTGTGCCTAATTTTCAAGAACCTCAATTGCACCTGGGTTCCTTGCCCGTAGCCTTGGCCTAACCAACCACCTGAACCAATACTTATTAAGGCTTGATCCACATTATAAGTATCTCCATAGCGAGCATCTTCATCAGGATTAAAAAAGGTAGTAATGCGTGATTTTTGATAATCAGCAAGATAAGGAAATCCCAAAAATGCTGAAATTACTAAAAATAAAATCACAACTGCTGAAAAAATGAGGATGTATTTAGTTTTTAAACCGCTGATCCACAACATTGAAAACCAAATGACAAAGATAACGATACTTGTACTTAAATTTGGCTGCAGCAAAATCCAAATTACGATACCACCAGTAACTATTAAGCTTCTGGCAATTACCCATAAGTTATTAATCCTGTCTATGTTTCTTGAGAAATAGCGTGCTAAAGCTAGTATTATGACAATTTTTGCTAACTCTGCAGGTTGAATAAGAATTAACCCAACCTCAAGCCATCTTGCTGCGCCAAACCTTGCCGCTGCGGTAATAAACACAACAACCAGGAATATGAAAGTAACGAAGTACATTGGGGTTGTGAGTGTTAACCAGTAGTGGTAATCCATTGCTGCTGCAATGAATAAAACAACTAATCCAATAATTAAGAATATTGACTGGCGTTGAGGGTGATCTGCTAACTCGATATTGCCTGCAATTGCAGAACTTATTAAAGCAACACCAAAAATGGATAGCATCAATACAACCCCAAATAGCCATAAGTCAAACTTTCGCCAGATTTCTTTATACATTTATAAACTTATTAATTTACTAAATTTCTGGGTTTCAATCGAAATCTGATTGTTAACGATAAAAACCTCTGTTGGTTTTCGGTTGTCAATTCTTCTTTTAGCTTCATATCGGATATCCGCAATCTTTAATTCTTCTGGTTGAAATCGTAACGAACCAATTTTTACGTCGACTTTTCCATCACAACCTGCATGAACTGAGCCGTAAAGACTTCCCCAGACAAAAATACTTCCAGAAGTAATAATAATTGCACCTTTTTCAACATTTCCAACAATAAAAATATTGCCCTTTGTTATGACCTTTTCACCTTCGATAATATTTCTTTCTATCCAAGTATTTTCTTCACTGATTTCCTTACTTTCGGAGACCTTTTTTTGTCGATCTTTATCTTCAATTTGAGAAAGGATATCAAGTTTTTTTGCAGCATTTTTTGTAACTTCTGAGTTACTCAGGACTGCCCATAAATAGACACCTTCATCAGAAAGCTCCTTAATAAATTTCTCGATTTCCTCCTCAGAAAGTTCAGTGTCGCCAACATCTACTGCAATTTTTCCTCCCTTAAAAAAACGTTCTTGGGTCTGAATTTTAGTTATTAAGGCGTCTTTTTGGCGTAACCAAGAGCCTGGGTCTAAAGTTACAAGTACCCCTCCTTTTTTTCCTTTTATTTCCATGCTTTTTTTATTCCTCAAGCAACAAGAACCAGCAATTATTTATTAATGATTGCATCGGCAGCCTTAAGATCAAAATATCCATCTATGACTTTTCTTACTATTGGTGCTGAAAAGGTTGAGCCCTCAGTGCCATTGTATACAAAAGCAACTACCACAATTTCTGGCTCATCAATCGGGGCATAACCAACATACCATGCATGCGCCGGCCACTGACCTACGCCACAAAGACCTTGAGATTGAGCAAAGTTGTCACAATATTCAGCTGTACCTGTCTTCCCAGCAGTTATATTCGTATCATCCGCAAATTCCACAGCTGCTGTTCCACCTTCTTGAGTAACCATGTTCATACCTTGTTTTGCTAATTCAATAACCCAAGGTTGAACTGTTATTTTTTCTCCTGTTGGTATATTATCATCATAAACGCTAATTACCGCATCCTTAGTAATATCCCATAGCACCTTTGGTTCAAAAGATTGTGTCGACGTGCCATCAGTTGATACAACTTCATTAATGAGAGACAATGCCATGTGCCTGCCGCCATTAGCAATTGTCGCAATTGAGTTGACCACCTGTAAAGGTGTCGATAAGACAAATCCTTGCCCAACTGCAGCAAGGTAGGTATCTCCAGTTGCCCAGTTCTCTCCAAGATTTAACCTTTTCCAGGTTGGATCAGGAATAAGTCCATCCGCTTCACCAGGTAATTCAATATCTGTTAATCGATCATACCCTAATGCCCTTGCATATTCACCCATGCGCCAAATACCAAGTCCATTTCCTGGCACCTCTTCTTTGTAACCTCCTCCAACTTTGTACCAGTAAGTGTTACAAGACCAAGCAATTCCATGTAAATAATCAACCATGCCATGCCCAGATCTATTCCAACAATAGTAGTTTTGAGGAACCCCAGGGTCATTTTCGTAGAACTTCTGAATTAAGGTAATTTGACCAGGATCCTCAATTTGGTAATCTGGTGTTACAACGCCTTCATTCAGAATCCCTAAAGCAGAAACTAATTTAAAAACAGAGCCTGGTGGGTGTTCCGCTGAAATTGCGTGGTTAATAAGAGGCCGTGCATCATCAAGGGTTAATTGCTCGTAATAATATCCAGGAATGAACCGTGACATACGATTGTTCTCATAATTTGGATAAGAAACCATTGAAAGCACTTCACCGGTTTGCGCGTTTAAGGCAATTACCACGCCATTGGATGAAAGAATCCTGCCGGCAAAGGTATTCCAATAATCGAGGTTGTGAATGAGGGCTTCCCTAGCAATTGATTGCAGCCTTATATCAATGGTTAAGTAAACATCACTTCCAGGAATTGGTTCAATAGGTTCTTCCAAGTTCCGGACGACTTCACCACCATTTGTTACTTCAACAACTCGAAGGCCATTTTTACCTCCCAGTTCATCTTGCATTGTGTTTTCAATGCCAGCATACCCGACCTTATCTCTACCAGAAACAAATCCTAAATTTGTGTAATACTCTTCTTGAATTGCAGGGATCGGACCCAAAAATCCGATGATTTCCGAAGTCAAATTCCCGGTTGGATACTCCCTAATTGCTTCAACCTCAATGTCAATACCCGGCCACTCAGACACATTCTCGCTCACTTTCATGGCAACTTCTTTGCTTACATCACATTTCAAGCGGGTTTCTTGAAAAGGCCAGTTTGTTTCAGCTATAAAAACAACCTCTTGAATCCCAAGGGGTGTATAACAAGGTGTGAAGGCTTTTACAACCTCATCAGTCGTTTCTCCCTCGCTGACGGGCATATCAATAACCTGGGATAATTCACGGTATATTTCCTGAATTTCTCCATCGGAATCAGGGAGCCTGGCAGGAATTACGACAACATTATACGAAGGAATATTACGAGCAAGAATGGCACCATATCGATCGTAAATAATTCCCCTCTGGCTAGGATCGCTGATTTCCAGTGTCCGGTTATCTTCAGCTTGTGCTACATAACCAAAGCCATTAATGATTTGGTAGTCAAATAGTCTAAAAACATAAAAGCTTAGGACAATTACCAGCAATGCATATAAAACAACAAAACGCCACTTGCTAAAAATTGGTTTTTCTGTTTGATTTTCTGTCATAATTCATACTCAATCATTTTTGTTCTAATTGATAACTCCTGTATCAATGCGTGGACAGGAATAGAAAGTAGCATATTTAATAGTAGACTAGGCAAGGTTATCATATTTAAAGCTTCAGGCCACAAAAATTCCCGCTCACTGATTGTCAAAACAACTAAATATAATAAATGTTGTATTATCGTACCAGCAAATGTCACAATAAACATACCCAACATGGGGGTTTGCCATACGCCTCTTTTAATAAATTGTGCCAAAAGGAAAACGAAAAAGTAAGCTATAAATGGCACTAGTAGTGGGTACGGAGAAATAATACTAACAAAGAGACCAATTATTGTTGTCCAAAACCAAGATACCCTAGTTTTCCCTAATAAAGCCCAAGCAGCTACTAAAAGTAAAATTAAATCTGCCGAACCATAGAATAGATTCGTACGACTGATCACTGCAAGTTGAATCATTAATGCAATTAAAAAGCTTAAACCAGTAATTAAATATGACATCATTGAATCACCTAAGGGATTAATGGGGTAATATCTACTGATTGGAAATTGGTTATTACCAATACAGCATTTAACGTAGTGAAATCAACAATAGCTTGAACATTCCCAGTTTGGAATAGGGCATTTTCCAATTTTTGCATAGAGACTACTTGGCCTACAAATATATTTGGAGGATAATTTCCTCCCAAGCCAGAAGTTAAGATAACATCTCCGGGCTCGACAGTGATATCTTGAGGAACCATTTGCAGAGACACCTCACCTGTGAGTGATCCAATTATTTGAGCTTCAACTTTTGCTGACTGCAAACGGACATTCACAACTGAGTTTGCGTCTGTTATCAATTGGATCCTGGAGGCATTTGCTAACACTGCGTCAACACGACCTACCAAACCTTGCTGGGTAACCACCGGCATGCCGTGCCTAATACCATGCGAGGAGCCCTTATCGATTATTACATACTGCAAGAATGGACTGATTTCACGACCAATTACAGTAGCAGCAACATATTCATGTTGTGGATTTGTACGGGCAAAATCCAGTAAAGCATAAAGAATTTGCGCTTCGCTTAAATTCTCTTGCAATTGAATTATTTGACTTTGGAGTTGAGATACTTCATTTTCGAGTTGTGCATTGCTTTCACGTAATGTCGCCATGTCTTTCGGAGAAGTGAAAAATTCTTTAAATGACAAATATCGAACAGAAAGCCAACTCTGGGAAGATATCAGGGGGTTCAATCCGACATTAAATAGTGGTGTCAGAAAACCTGAAATCGATAAAACTACAAGACCAACGACAATCAATCCTATTACAATCGATTGAATTGAAATTTTATTAAATAAACTTTTCATTTGATTCTATTTTGAATCCATTATAAAAGCAATTGGAAATGTCGATGAGTAAACTTTAGGGAGTTATTCTCGTGAATGGATCACGTTCAATGCCAACCAAAAATGGACTGTATAAATCCAAGTTGTCAAAAACAAGTCCGCACCCCCGAGCAACACATGACATGGCATCTTCAGCAACCCAAACACGGACCTGCAATTCATTCGCTAAGCGATCAGCTAATCCTAAAAGTTGAGATGTTCCACCTGCTAAGCAAATGCCATTATCCATCAAGTCTGAAAGTATCTCAGGCGGAGATTCATCCATCGCGTCTCTTATAGTTTCAATAATCACTTGAACAGAGCTCGATAAGGCTTCTCTAATCTCTACCGAGGAAATTTCAATGGCTTCAGGTAAACCTGTTATAAGATTTCTTCCTCTAACATCCACTGTCTTTTCTTCTTTCAATGGGTACGCAGAACCAATTGCTATTTTTACTTTTTCTGCCATTTGTTCGCCAATAAATAAATTATATTTACTGCGAATGTATTCAATAATATCTTGATCTAATTCATCTCCAGCTACACGAAGTGACCTTGTTATTACGATGCCGCCCATAGATATGATCGCGACTTCAGTGGTTCCACCACCTATGTCAACAACCATGTTTCCTGTTGCTTCATTTATCGGTAGCCCTGCGCCTATAGCCGCAGCGGCTGGCTCTTGTATCATGTAGACAGCTCTTGCACCGGCAGACATGGCAGCATCAAATACTGCCCTTTTCTCAACCTCCGTAGCACCTGAAGGTATGCCGACTACTATTCTAGGTCTTGGTAATGGAACAATACTTTGCTGATGAGCTTTACCTATAAAATATTCAAGCATAGCTTGAGTAATGTCATATTCAGATATAACACCATCTCTTAATGGACGTAAGGTAACCACATTGGTTGGTGCGCGACCCACCATTGCCTTTGCCTGGGCACCAATAGCCAAGGGTAACCGGGTTCGTTTATCAATAGCAACCCAAGAAGGTTCATTGATTACAATGCCCTTACCCTTAACATTAACAAGAGTATTGGCAGTCCCTAAATCGATGCCAATATCTAATGAAAATAGTCCCAACAACCAATTTATGGGATTAAATGCCAAATTTTATCTCCAAGAATTCAATAACATTATTTTGAACGCTCGATTAATCGGGAAAATTATACCATACCTCAATTCTATAGATAATTAAGGCTTTCTCATTGAACAAATATCGACCTTTGAGGATATACAAAATCATTGCTGAATCTTGCCATACCTGTTTCTAGTTGTCTTCCAAGGTCACCTCCAAGTGTGATTCTTATTACATGTATCCCAAGTGTAATTAAATTTGTCTCTAATTCTCCAAGTTGAGAGTTTCCTCCAAATGGAGAACTGTCAATTAAGACAACAATGGGCAAGATTCCCCTTCGTAGTATTTCAACAGCAGTAGTGACGATCGCTTTGTCAACTGCAGGCGTTATCAGCACGATTGTACTCCCCCTAACAACAGCGTTTAGTGCGTGTTGTACTAGGATATGAATAGGAATTTCTCCGTTTGCGTCCAGTAAGGCCAAATTTTCTAATATTTTTTCTAAATGTCTTTCTCCCCTGCTAGCCATCAACTGAGAGCTATTTTTATCATTTGTCATAAACCCAACTTCGCGATTTTGATATATAAAATATTTGGCTACTGTTGCAGCAGTACTGATGCAATATTCTAAAGTTGAAAATGGCAATTCAAATCTGGAGCGGAAACCCATCCAGAATAAAGTATCTTGAGATTTTTCTCGGATTTCCTCATTGTCAAATTTTGAATGATTTTCTTTTATTAAATCAATAAATATCCACACTTCTGTTAATGGATCTTTTTCGAATTCTTTAACGATTAACTTATCTTTGCGCACTGTAGTTGGCCAATGAATTCTGCGTAAGGGATCACCGGTTTGATATTCTCTTACACCAGCTGAAAACGGGGTCACTTCGGTTGTCTTTTGTCTGAAGGCTCTCCCACCTGGCAAGACACCAAAAGGGGCAGGAAATTGTGATAGTGATACCTGGAAAGGTAAAACAAGTAAATGGGAAACGGATGGAATAATTTTTGAGTTTTCGAACAGACCAAAAACATCCCCAGCAGTTATCACTGTTGGACCTAAATTAAATAATCCCCTATATCGTAATAGAGTGGAAATAGAATAAGTCCTGGACTGGTTTTTGCCAATATTTGTTAATATCTTATTACGATCCGGCCCGAGTAATTCCGATTGATCATCGATCCTCAACCAAATTTTCGTAAAACGTGATTGATTTATTACCTCAATACGCTCAATGAAAATTTCTCCAACTGATTGACGCAACGTACGTGTACTTCGCCTGATTGATAAACCATGTAAGGAAAAAAATGTCCAAATCCAACAGGATGCAATAATTAATCCCCAAATAATGGTCAATTTTTCAAAGATATTTTTGATTGGATTGGAGGGTACTAACGAGCCAAATACACTTAGCAGAAAAATTAATAGCGCCCACCAAAAGGATTTTCCGAGATGCATAAATTGATTCTTTTTTTATTGTTTATTTAGTTGATGGAACAGGTAAATTGTAGGTTATCTCATCCAAAATTTTTTCTGAATTTAGATCTCGCATACGGGCAGATGGGTTAACAAGGATGCGATGTGAAAGCACAACCTTAGCCAAAGCCTTTACATCATCAGGTAAAACAAATTCACGTCCCATAAGTGCAGCCCTTACTTGGCTTGCCCTAAATAGCCCAAGGCTTCCTCGCGGGCTAGATCCAAGAAAAACATCTGGATGCTCGCGGGTTTGACGGACTATCTCAACAATATATAGTTTGACAGCCTGAGAAACATAGACTTGTTTCACAAGCTCCTGAATATTAATTATTTCTTGTACATTTGTAACTGATCCTAGGTTTTGGATAGGGTGATTTAGCTGCTGTTCTTCAAGGATCTTAATCTCATCGCTAAGTGTCGTGTAACCCAACTTTAACCTTAGTAAAAAGCGGTCTAATTGTGCTTCAGGCAGTGGAAATGTACCTTCATACTCAATCGGGTTTTGAGTTGCCATGATCAAAAAAGGCTCAGGGAGAACATGGGTGACCCCATCTACAGTAACTTGACGCTCTTCCATAGCTTCAAGTAATGCTGATTGGGTTTTTGGGGTTGCCCTATTGATTTCATCAGCAAGGACAATTTGGGCATGGATTGGACCAGGTCGAAACTCAAAATCCTTTGTACTCTGATTGTAAATAGATACTCCAGTGACGTCACTGGGAAGCATATCAGGCGTGAATTGAATTCTCTTAAATGTACAACCAAGTGATTTTGCTAAACTACGCGCAAGCATGGTTTTTCCAACTCCTGGAACATCTTCAATTAATAAGTGCCCCTGGCATAGAAAACCGATAATAGTTAAAGTTAAAGTATCGTTTTTTCCAATAATAACTTTGGAAAGGTTGTCTTTTATTTTTTTACCAAAAAGTTGAACCTGGGTTACATCAATTGACATTTCATTTCACCATTAGGAAGCTACTAAACCTATATTAAAATTTTATCATGGATGCGATTTTCCACCTTACCGATAGCAAGACATGTACAATATTTTTAGATGATACAATTGAGTGAAATTATTTAGAAAATTTTTAGCACCTGGAATTAGACCATGAATATTGTATTAAGTCTTTACCGTCTGCAAGTCCTTGACACTCAAATCCAACAAATGAATCGTCGTATAAACGACATAGAGAACATACTCGCAGAAGATAGTGTAGTCCAAAAGGCAAAACTTGATTTAGACCTTAGCAATTTGAATGAAAAAAAACTGCAAGGGGAATTAAAAAACCAGATTCATGTTGTTGAAGATAAGAAATTAAAATGGCAGCTCAATCAAGCACAGCTTTTTGGCGGGAAGATTAGGAATCCGAAAGAATTGCAAGATCTTCAATCTGAAAGCGATGCCCTCAAAAGGGCTATTGCTAAACTTGAAGACGAACAATTAGAAAAAATGATTTTAGTAGAAGAAGCACAAGCTGAAATCAAACAAGCTGAGCATAAACTCAATCAAGCAGTTGGTGATCAATCATCGCGCAATGCCCAATTGTTAGGTGAAAAAACAAAAATAGAAAGCGAATTACCTGGTCTTCTCGCTCAAAAAGAATCAATCATCCCCACCCTTCCCAATGATGTTTTTGTTTTATACACAAGTTTGTTAAAAACAAAAGCTGGAGTTGCTGTAGCTAATGTTCGAGATGACAGTTGTGATGCATGTGGCTCAACACTAACGCCAGCGGAACTCCAATCTGTCAGATCTCCAACCAGCACAGTCCGTTGCAGCTCGTGTGGTAGGATATTATTCAAATCATAAGCAAAAACTCAATTAATTCGGGGACCTAAAATAGCCTCTCCAATTCTCACCATAGTAGCCCCATGCTCTATTGCAACCTCATAGTCAAAAGACGTACCCATAGACAATTCTTTCCAATTAATTATTGGCCGATTATTCTGTAGAAATATCTGCAATTCTCTCATCATCCTAAAACAATTAATCGACTCTTGTGGATTAGCGGTTAATGGTGGCATGGTCATCAGACCTTGAATTTCGATATTATCGAAACTTGCTAGTTGATCGATAGTAACTAATAGTTTTTGCCAATCTGACAAATCTTCAGCCTTAAAGCCATTTTTGCTGATCTCACCACTGACATTAACCTCTAATAAAACCGGCAATCTTCTTTGTTTTTGCATACAAATCGTATTCAATTTTCCAGCTAATTTCAGGCTATCCAACGAATGAACATAGTGATAACCTTCGCAAACCAATTTTGTTTTACGGCTTTGAATGTGGCCAATCATGTGCCATTCAATGTCTACTAGCTGATTTAATGCAATGATCTTTTTAATCCCCTCTTCCGCGTAATTTTCTCCGAATTTGCGCATACCACATGCATATGCAGCCTTGATGACTTCAACAGGTTGTTTCTTTGTCACTGCGATAATCTTGATTTCTTCAGTGTTTCTGCCCGATTTATTAGCAGCTTTCTCAATGTTCTGGCAAACCTGGTGATAGTTATTGCTTATGCATTGCTGATAATCCATTTTTTGTTCCGTGTTAGATCAATTATTGACTTTTAATCCCATTACTACACCAAACCGGCCTGTCCTTCCTTTTTCTGCTCGATGAGAATAAAAATCACCCAAATTTTGCGCTGTGCACAAATGTGATTGCTCAATATTCTTTACGCCTGATTCTTCAAGTGTAATCTGGTTTGCCAACCATAGGTCAAGATATATGCCATCTGATCTATTAATTAATATCTTGTTAGCATTTTCTCCAAATCTTTCAACAAACATCTGGGCAACATTACCCCCAATTTGATAACAATATGGACAAATGGATGGCCCAATCCCAACAATAAGATCGTTTGATTCGCATCCAAAATTATCATGGGCATAATTCACTGCATCAGCGCCGATCTTATTTAATGTTCCTTGCCATCCAGCATGAATGATGCCGATTACTTTCCTTTTAGGGTCAAATATCAGGATAGGTACACAGTCAGCAAAGCGCATTAATAAAGTCAATCCTGGCTTATCTGTAAATATACCATCAGCATGAATGTGATCCTCTCCTTGTTTTCTTGGGCGATCGGCGCTGATTATGTTGTTTCCATGAACTTGCCAAACATCAAAACGGCTTTCAAATGGTCTGTTTATGAAATCAAAAATTAATTTATGATTTTCCAGTACATTTACAGGATCATCTCCGACTGTACCACCAAGGTTTAATGATTGATATGGTGCTTTACTTACACCGCCCTGCCTTGAAAAAACTTCATGATCAAGAATCTCAGCATTTAAGCTTTCAAAACAAAATGCCTTAATTCCTGACCTTGTTATCTCTATCATAAAATGAATTCTTCCCTTATTCTATTTTTGTCTACTTTATTATCATCCGTTTAATCGCTACACTAAGGCGAGTCTCAGAAATGGATTCTTCCATATATGGATAACCATACCAAGCAGTAAAAAACCCGAACATACTCCCTGAAATAAATCTAAGCAAAGGCGTGCTTTCCCGCACGGGAAACCATGACAATAATGCCCACTCTAATTGACTGATTAATTGAGAAAATCCATCAATACCGATAGGGATAATGCCAAACATTACCCAAACATACCATGGAATTGTTTTTATTTTATTGCCTGTAAGGCTGAAGATTAATCCAAATATGAGAATTGCTAAGTAAATTGCCAGGTCTCGCTGACACAATGCAGTTTTAAACCCTACCTCTTCATTACCAAGAAAGTTACGAGCCTTTAGTAAATCTTTTTCATCAAATCCACTAATATCCTCATATGTAGACATACCATCAATGCCTGCCAATTCTCGAGGATAAAATAGTTGTTCACCAAACAAGAAAAAGGATCGGTAAGCGAGTTGGTGGCATAAAGGACTATAAACTTTGTAAATCATATTGGCAGCTCTTGGCATTTTGTATTTCATTAATACCGGTGCCAAGATTGGCAACCCGACATAAAGCAATACCAGCAAGTTAAAGAGAAGCATATAATGCTTAGAAAACCAAGCTGAAAATCTATCAGATTTAGTCATGACAGGTAAAGCTGTAAAACTGTCAAGCGTTAAATTGTCTTGTTTTTCTTCTGCTAAAAGTATTTTTTGTTGTGTCGCATGTAAAGCAAATTGAATGTCAGTCTCATTACTTGGTTTGATTATTCGGAATGAACCGATATCAAGCACAGGCAGCTTATTTTTGAAGGCATTCTTAACATAAGTGTCAGTTTCAGTGTCAACGATATGCAATTGATGGGGATATTCATCCTGGTAGTAATTTAAGATCTTCTCTATACCAGAGATTTTTGTTTTTGAATTTTCATCTACAAATAAGTACAACTGCATCATTTATTACTCTTGTTTAATAAGTATTGTGCTGCAAATAGTGATATCTTACATAAAAGTTCATGGTAATTTATCGTGATCCTGCAATTTGGTCAATTTTATTGAGCTTTTTAGATACCATAATCAATAATTGGTCCGAAATTAACCAACTTCTGATAAATTCCTAGGAACAGCAGGGCACCAATAATAATCATGATGTATCCAACAATAAGTTCTAAGTAATGTAACATCTTAGCATATTTCTGCAATGTTTTGGTTATCCACCCAAGCCCAATAGCAGCTAACAGGAAAGGTAAACCCATTCCAATTGAGTAGATAGCTAGCAGAATTGCTCCTTGCCTGATCGATTGACTTGCTGTTGAGAGGGTGAGGATTAAACCAAGTGTTGGTCCTATACAAGGCGACCAACCAGCAGAAAAAAATATTCCAGTCAAAAAAGAAGTTAATAATGTTCGTTGTTGCAATTTATTTGAATGAATTCTCAAGTCAAAGTATAAAAATGGCAATTTTAAAAAACCACTCATATGAAGACCAAAAAAAATAATAATCACCCCGCCAACTTTTGCAAGTAAAGGAGCAATGTTTGAGAAAAGCCGGCCTATAGCTGAGAAAGCTATGCCAAAAATCACAAAAACTGTTGAGAAACCAACGACGAAAGCTAAACCATGGAAAAATGTGTATGCTAATGATTGTTTATAAGTTACTGATGAATCCTGGTTTAATGTCCGACCGCTCAAGTAACCAATGTAGGCTGGCACTAAAGAGAATACACATGGGGAGAGAAATGAGGCCAATCCTGCAAAGAATGCAAGGCTAAAAGGAATATTAATCGTTGTCACTATAATATTTAGCCAACTACTTCAACCAAAGTGGAATTACCCCATCCTTGAGTCGAAAAATCACCAGGATAATAATCTACAGGTGGTTGTGACCAACGCCATATCCATTTCGCGTCTTCTGGTTTACAGTTTATGCATCCATGGGATAAGGGCGAACCAAAATCATTATGCCAATAAACTGAGTGAATAGCTGCACCGTTGGTATCAAAAAGCGTGGTCCAGCCAATACCAGACAGGTCAAATGATCCAGTTAATGCGCCTGAACTCATGTGGGTGCTAATCATTTTCCGCCAGATGGTATGCACACCTGTAGGTGTCAAGTATTTTCCACCTACTTTGGCACCCGAGGTAATGATTGTATAAAAAACTTCTCTTTTCCCTTCAAAACACGATAAGGTGTGATGATTTAGGTCAACAATAATGTGTTTTTCTCCAACATCTGGGGTTATAGGTTCTACTTCTTCAGGCGTAATTGGTCGGCAGGCTGTTGCATCTACCCAATAACTGTCCGGAAATGCACCAATTTTCTGCATTAATAGGTACTCCCACGCGCCATTTACCTGGCGGATATCATAAGCCCAAAAAACCTGGCTGTAATAAATTCTTGGAAAGTTTTTATCTCTAATCCAAAATTGGGTATTCTCTTTATTCCCAACAGGCTTAATATCAACAACGGGCACTGTTATCTCCACCCACATTCCAAAGCTTCCATCTGGATTTTCAGGAAGGATGCTTACAGGCTGATTTGGTGAATTTTTGACTGGCTGAACATAAGGCCCGTAAATATAACCATTTGGGGTCTCGACCCACTTCTGGTTATAGTGACTGTAATCCAATTGATTAGCGATGACTTCTTGCTTCCAATCGATAACCTCATCACGCCATACATAACCTAAAGTAGAAGCATTAATATTGGGTTCAGCTTTTAATTCAGTTCGAGCGCCTTCATTATCGACACAAATTCTGCCTAATTTAAGATTTGACTCCGAATTTACACTCAACACCTTGGTAAAAGATGGTAATTTTGGCATTGTTAATGCGCTTATTGTGAAAGCAGATAATTTTAAGAAATCTCGTCGTGTTAACATAAATTCACCAGAGCAATTTTCAAGTTTAAAATACCATTAACCCAATAATTATTGAAGTTATGGGAACAGATATATTATCAATGTTATCAAAAGGTAGGGATTCGACAATTGTTGCGGTTATACAAACAATTATTATTCTAATGAATGTTTCTTGAAGATTTATCGAGAAAAATCCTGCAAAAATAAAAACTAAAATAATAGAAAAAGAAAATGATAATCCTCCAAGAAACATACCAAGAGAGCCCACCCAGGATTTGTTTTTTGACCATGGAATAGGATGTCTTCTCCCCCATCTACTGCCAACCAAATCCGCAATCCCATCGCCACCGCATAAAATCATTAAAGCAACAATACCAACGGGCGAATTTCGCCAAAATAATACAGTGACAATGATAAAAACAAACCCATAGTAAAAAGGACCTTTGAGTATTTCCTTAGGGTCACCAGTTCGTGAAAGGGATTTAATGATTCGTTCGTCCTTAATTACGCCAAAACCAGCCAGTAGGAATTGGACAGTAATTATTAAAGGGACCAAAGCCGCAAGCCACCTTGCTGAACTTATCTCACTAAAAAGCAACCAGCATAAAACGAAAATTGGGCCTGTACCGATGTGAACAATTTTCCTGCTTGTCGAACTACTTACTAATCCCTTATGCGAAATGAATTTGCAAAAGGCTATCCAGGAAAAGGCAACAATTAATGTAGATAAAAGAGCAAGTAAATTATTCTTTAGCATAAATTCTGAACGACCCTGTTATTTATTAACCTCTTCCTCGCCTGTTTTCTTCTCGCTCAACATCTCGTTTTTTGATAGATTCTCGTTTATCATAGAGCTTTTTCCCCTTAGCGAGGCCTATTTCTAATTTTGCTTTCCCCTGTTTTAAATACATCCGAATTGGAATAATTGTCATACCTTTTATACGAACAGCGTCCCATAATTCAGAGATTTCACTCTTGTTCAACAATAGTTTTCTTTCTCTATCTGGTTCATGTTGATAGGCACTGGCATGCTCATATGGGGCAATATGAGCACCAACCAACCAAGCTTGTTTGCCATCGGTTCGAATGTAAGACTCTTGAAGGCTTACCTGTCCTTCTCGTATTGATTTAATTTCAGTTCCTTTCAATACTAAGCCAGCCTCAAACACTTGTAATATTTGATATTCAAACTTTGCTTTTCGATTTGTAGAAATTACTTTAACATCCATATCTTTAGTACTTCAAATAATATTAATAATAAAAAGGAGTAATTAATATAATCGCAATTTAAATAAGTACCTACTCAACCACGTCTTAGTAAGGCTATTAGACCAATGAAAATGCCTAATCCACCCAACCCAATAATAATGAATCCCATCGGGATCCCACCGGGTGCAGTCGCGCCTTCTTCTACAACAAAGGTAGGAATGCTTAGCGGAGGAGGCTCGGTAAAAGTCGGCAAGCGCGTTGGCTGTGCAGTAATAATAAATTGAGCAGCGAGTGTAGGGTCAATTGTTTTTGTTGTTTGAGGAGTTGATGTGGGTGGCGGCTCTACTAATGGTAAAGGTCCACCAATTAGATCTACATAAGTTGAATAAACCCATCCTTTACCACCCGGTCCGCCTGGGTATTCAATTTGAATATAATCACCATATTGACCAATAGCGTTTGCTTCCTGTCCCACCAATAAAACGCCAATTTGCTCAGTTAAAGCGTTTGGGCCTGCCCTAACATTAATGGGATCGTAAACAGTAGTTAATAACTTAACAATCACATACGGCCCTCTGGGTGAACTTGTGACTGTCGGAATGGATACTGTTGGAAATTGAGCAAGTGCAATTTGCAGATTCGGAACCAATACTAATCCAATCAGCAAAGAAAGGGCGAGGAGAAAGTAAAGTGAGGCTTTGAATAATCTTTTCTTCATAATAAATTTTACAGAGACTACTGTTAGTACCGATTAGAGATTATAATCTATAAACATCTATTAATTGTTTAGGAATGGTTGTTCAATGAGTGTAAAATTTTTTCATGGAGACATAAACCCAGACGATATAGCCAGGGATATCACTGCATTTTTTCATCGTGGGAATTACCGAGTACAAAAGTTTGGATCAGACAGCCATGTTGCGGTTCAAATTGGAACACACCCATATTCAAAATCGGGTGGAAATACTGCGCTGACGATTGCTATCCACAAAGCAAAAGATGGCATTAGCGTGCAGTTGGGGCAACAAGCCTGGTTAGGTATTGCTGCCAGTTTGGGCATGACAGCTATTTCAGCTATTCGCAATCCATTCTCGCTGCTGACCCGTATCGACGACTTAGCTCAAGATGTAGAATCATTGCAGTTAGCTGAACAGACTTGGAAAATCATTGCAGAATCGGTTCGTCAACACGGCGCTGGATTTGCTCTATCAGAAAGGTTGCGAAGAACGATCTGCCCTTATTGCCATACTGCTAATGAAATTGCAGCTGGAAGGTGTATTGCCTGCGGTGCGCCTTTAGGTGAAGCGCAACCTAAAACCTGTTCAAACTGTGGGTTTGTTGTGAAAAGATCTGAAA
>Ga0209723_1000756_pt1 | contig 57085 bp, 34 predicted proteins | sample BiotimSIPDNA_2_FD_185750 | JGI IMG/M metagenome (GOLD analysis project Ga0209723, IMG submission 185750) | Anaerobic biogas reactor microbial communites from Washington, USA - Biogas_R2 time_0 SIP DNA (SPAdes) (version 2) | ecosystem: Engineered > Bioreactor > Anaerobic > Unclassified | place... | reverse complement strand
ACGTACAGCATCGAGAATCTTCTGCTGAAATACAAAACTAACGCAGGTTCTTAGAAACTCAACTGCCTTTTCAGTAAAACGCTGATGCAGCGCTTCACGACTTACTTTTGCTCTGATACTATCAACCATTGCAGCAAGTGATGGAAATGGCATCCCGACAAGCCCAAATGTCATCATCACAAGAAAATCAAAGGCACTAATGCTACGTTTCCGCTTAATAAATCCGCACTGCGCAGCCCAATAGTTAAGAGTTTTTTTTAAACAGCTGTTCCAACAATTCTTTGTAATCCATTACTACTCCTTTCCCTTGAAACCATTTTCACGCACTAAATCGACATTGGCCTGTATCAGTTCAAAGCATAGCTCTTTGAACTTTTTATAGCGGGCTACCATTCTTTTTGCATCTGCGAGATTTTCCGGCTTAATGAACATGGTTGAACTACGGCCTTTGACGCTGAAGCTTAATTGGTAATAGGGGCCATGCTTGACAGGATTCTCTTTTGCTTTGCAAACACACCCGGGAGTACCGCAAACGTTCCATTGTTCACTAATGCTGCCCGGCAGCATTGGCCCAAGGGAAATAAGCTTTTTGTGGATGGCGGAGATACGTTGTTTTGGGTTCATAGGATATCCTTTCAACCGATAGCATACATCATGCTATCGGTTATAGCAAGAAAAAAGTGGCGTTTAACCACTTTTTAGAAAAAAACTGCTTAATTATATAGATCGTAGCTTAACTTAACACGTATGCCGTGTCCGGGCCCCTAAAACCCCCGCTGAAGGTGACGAATCATTATCCATGCCCGAAGACCGTCATGGGCAAGACTTTCTACGTGTCATATTTTCATTAAAGCAGCACTATTTTCTTCCACGTCTTTTGTGGAATATTTTTCCGGGCTGGCTGCAACAGGACACAAATTTGGATTTTTCTCACCTTTAGGGAATTATCGGTTACTATGGTTTAGACAATTACTTAGGAACTTTTACGGTTTATAAAAACTATGTTTTAAAATACTCGTTGGGAGAAAAAATGAAAAAAGGGTATTTATTTATAGCGTTTTGGATTTTGACAATTAATTGTAGAGTACCAAATACTGATCCCAATATGATATTTAGACAGGCTGAAATAATCGAAATTCAATTAATCAAAGCAGAGGATATAAATATAAATCTTCGGATACTACGAAGATTAATCAATTTATTAAGTCAGTAGTGCTAAATGCACGCCTCGAAACAGATGAAACTTTCAAGAGTTTTGATTTTATTAGGTTTATTAACAGAAATGGAGATCAATATCGAATTGAGATATGTGGTGGTAAATTCCGTTTTAAAAGAAAACGATATAGAGTCGAACTAAATCTGATGGAGGAGTTTAGACGTATTTTTAATTATTAAAATAATCCGTTTTCTCAAAGCAAATATACTTAGTTTGTCCCGCGGTTTTTGAGTTCATGTCGCTTTTCCGTAAAACAATAAACTACATTTTGTGTAGTTAAAGAAACCACAGTTCCGGGAACCGGAAGGAGCCCGTAGGCCGACTGGAGGTTCCCGGAAAAACCGGGCGGAGAAGGGTATACAATTTATGACAGGTTCAGTTCGCAAACGCAAGACTTGCGACTTGTGACTTGCGACTTCTGAAGGTACCTGCCTGCCTTTATCAGCCTGCCGTCGGGGCCGCTGATCTGGAAGATAAGTACTTTACCGGAAAGATTTCCTGTGTTTAAGTCCTTGATATCTCTGTCGGCTGGTCCCCTGAATACCATTCTTCCCTGCATGTCAAACAATCTGATCTCGTTGTTACCTTTGAATGATCTGTCAATATTACCCTGAGCCGGTTTTTTCTCCGGAGAAACATCAGTTGAAGTACACTTAAAGTCAACCATCGAAGCATGAGCATCACGGAACGCTTTCAGCGCCTCTTTACTGTTGTCCCATGTCCCGTAGCCATCATTTGCAAAATAGGACCATGGCATTATACCGGCATAGCCGTTTTCGTATGCATTGCTTACCATCTGCTCCACAGTGTATTTCCCGGTCATGGCTGGAGACTCACCGACAATAGCCGGTTTGTCCAGTTCCCAGTAAGAAGGTGATTTCCCGATCTGGAAAGGATCATATCCCCAGTCAGGATTGTACATCCAGTCGTAATAGTGAACCTGATAAAAATCCAGATATGCCTCAGGGGAATTATAAGCTGACTGCAAAAAAGTATCATTCCAGTAATGAGCCTCTGCGGGAGGCTGCTTTGTAGAGTGCCACTTGAGACATGCCGATCCCACTGTTACCATCTTGTCCGAGTGAAGATGAACCGCTTCGGCGATCATGGCACAGAATCTTGCCATTTCTTTATCCTTTACAAGCTGTGTAGTGGTTCCCGGACCTTCTATACTCCATTCAGGCTCATTGATCACTTCCCAGGCAAGCAGATTACAGGTATTGGCAAACCGCTTTATCATCGGGATCAGAGCATTGTTCAGGTAGGATCTTGTTTTAGCTGTATCCTGAATCAGATCCGCGTGCATCCCGGCGTACTTTCCCGCGGTGGATGTAAAGTCCTTTGTCATATCAAAGGACCACAGGCAGGGCATAACCATTACATTATTATCGGCGGCAATAGAAAACAGATCTTCCAGATCGGAAAGGAAATTATCATCAAGCCCTGTTACAAAGCCCTTTTCATCGAATTCCGGTGATGATCTGCCGTCACAGTGAATCCATAAACGGACACAGTTTACACCATAAGCTTTACACTCCTTAAAGAATGTAGTGAAAAAGTCCGGATCGTAGAGCGGGCCCCACTCGTAATGTGTACCGGCATCAGAACCGAATGCGTTCCATGGAACGTTGATACCGTTTATGTAGTAATCTTTGCCGTTGTAACTGATGGTTTTTGGGGGCTGGGCGGATGCCACGGTAAGAGCCAGGAGAATAAGAAAAGGGTGTTTTATCAAAAGAGATGACCTGTACATGATACCTCCATTGCGTCTGTAATAACCTCTATGTATCTCAGAAGTGAATATAAATTCAGGAGCTGTTGGGGGATAATAAGATCCGATAAGGCTGGCTATCATTTGTAAATTCAATAGTGTTCGTCCGGTAATCTCTACCCGTAAACAATTTTTCGGCTTATAAACTGCTTAAAAGAATTGATGGTATCCTATGAGATTAATTTGAACCGGAAAACACTCTTGATTCGTATTCATAATAGATGAATATTTATATGTATGTTTGATATGCTCAAGAGGAGGTTTTATGAGAACAACTCTTATTATCGATGATAATATCCTGCAGAAAGCATCAGAACTTACTGGTGTGGAGGAAAAAACTTCGCTGGTACGCATGGGCCTTGAAGCGCTGATTGCCAGAGAAAGTGCTAAAAGATTAGCCAGGCTCGGTGGTACCGAGAAACAGTTGCAGGATATAAAGAGGAAAAGGTAGACTGTTCAGGTTATTTTATAAAATTCGAAATTCTAAAAGAAAATCCACGAGTATGAAAAAAATGCTTTTTATTTCGAATCTGAATCTTGCCCTGAATAAGTTGCAGAGAAAGAACAGCTGAAAATTGATGGTTCTTGTTGATACTTCAGTCTGGGTAAATCATTTGAACAGATCGGACCGGGCTCTTATTGAATTATTGAACAATGCTCAGGTTGCCGTCCATCCATTCGTTCTGGGCGAATTAGCCTGTGGGAATATCAGAAACAGGACACAAATTTTAAGTCTGCTGATGAATTTACCATCTGTACCAGTTGTATCGGGTGATGAGTTTTTCTTTTTTATTGAGAAAAAGTCATTATCTGGTAAAGGACTCGGGTTTGTGGATATTCACCTTCTGGCATCTGCCGCTATTTCTGAAACCGCTGTCTACACAAAAGACAAGCAGCTATATCTTGCTTCAAAAAATCTGGGATTTATAACATTGTGAAAAGATCCTGTTTCTTGACCGGATCTTTTTTCCTGTTATATCGAATGAAAATTGCCTGAAAATGGAATCATAGCCAAAAGTAACATCTCCGGTTGCCCAAGAAATAATCTGTCGTCAGAAATCTGCTTCGCTTAATACTTTTGCGGTGATTTGCTCTCTAAAATTTATTAATAATTAGCTTATTTATACTCGTCGGGCAGTAAGCGGCAGGACATCCCTGAAACAGTTTCGAACACAAAAAAGGGTTTTTATCAGAGTTGTGTGGATTGACTTGTAAGTGATAAGATATTGTAATTTTGTGAGTTATGAGACTACAATGCAGTAAAAGAGGGCTCTCAACCGATCTTGTGCATCAATTACATAGATATATCGCCCTACTTCATCAATATTTAAGCCGTGTAACTTTGCTCTCCAAAATAATTTAAAATACTAACAATTAATTCGATTTAGTGTTATATTACATAATGTTGTGGACTGACATCAAAGGGCGCCCGGTTTCCTGGAATAAAAGCGATGATACAAAAACTCTCAAAAAAAATTGCCATAAAAGATTACCTCGATTTCAGAGAGTATCTGAAAAAAGTCATCGCATTCCTGGAGCAGTCAGGTAACCCGGTTACCAATAGAAGTTTCGCAGAGGCTGTCGGGATTCTTTCCTCCTCATGGCTGACCAGCGTATTGAACGGTGATAAAGGTATCAGCGGAAAAACTGTCGCGGCCATATCCGCGTTTCTGAAGCATGATACATGGGAAAAAGCCTATTTCAAACTGCTGGTTGATTTTAATCAGGCAAAAACTTTAGAAAAAAGAAACCAGACATTTTTGCTTCTTCGACAACACCTCCTGCAAAAGGGATACACTGCACTTTATGTGCTCCAGCCCGATCAGTATGAATTTTATTCAAAATGGTACTTCACTGCCGTACGGTCGCTTATCGGCATGACGCCGCTAAAAGATGAATATGCCCGTATCGGACGGATGCTCTCCCCATCGATCACCGCAGTTCAGGCTAAAAAAGCGGTAAAATTGCTCAATAAACTCGGACTTATTTATAAAAACGAAAGAGGGTTTTACGAACTTACTGGTAAAGCGATTACGACCGGTCCGGACGTTAAATCCCTTTTGGTAGCGAATTTTCAGCGCGAAACAATGCGGTTAGGCATCGAAGCAATTGACCGCTACCCTCAGGCCGAACGTGATGTTTCGACGATGAGTGTAGGAATTTCCGCGGAAGGCCTGAAAAAAATATCGGCATTACTCGCCGACTGTCGCAAAGCAATTGCCGATGTTGCCGGGAATGATCCTGGAGCCGATCGGGTGTACCAGATCAGTTTTCAGGCATTTCCGCTCTCTAAAAACATTTCACAACAGGATCATTCATGAAGTACTGGTCGCTCAGAAGGATTGTGTGGAGCGCGGTGCTGTACAGCAGCATCTGCACCTTGCTGTCTTGTACTCCCTCGTTAACCGACGGCAACAGCTCGGAAACGACAAACGTGGCAATTGTCACCAGTGATGGCGTACCCGCAGTTGCTGCAAAAGTCAAACTTATCGATGCGGAAAACTGGGCGTATCGTACCCTGCTCCAGGAATCCGTCGTGCTTGACAGTGCGGTAGCAGGCCCCGATGGTACAGTGTCTTTCAAGACTTTTCCCGAGGCTGCATGCAATCTGCAGATTGACCACGAAAGTTCCGGGGTTGTCGTGCAGGGCTTCAGCCGCAACGGGAAAGTAGTTGATGAGACTGCTTCCATCAGACTCAAAAAATATGCTGAGCTTCATGGTACCTGTGTCGGCAGCAGTGATGCGGCTGCCTATGTCACTCTTGACGGAACATCGTATCGAAGCAAGATTGCCTCTGACGGTTCGTTTACCTTTGACGGTATTGCACCCGCCAGGTATTCGCTTGTTCTGGGCGACAGCAAGGGGAAACTCTCTCTTGCAGGTACCGCTTCGCTTTTCGAAGGAGAATCGCTCACCGCCGATACTATCACCCCGGAATATACCGGCCTGCTCATCGATGATTTCGAAAGCGGTGATTCGATCAGTGTTCTGGGCCGGATAACCGACGGCTATTGGTACAGCTTCAATGACAATCAAAAGGGTGGACACTCATCGGTGACCACTTCTTTTATTCAGGGGACGGTACCCCGGGGTACTTCTGCTCTGAAAACCGATATTGTCCTCGGACTTGACACGGGGATAGACCTCTATGCCGGGATCGGCGTTTACATCGGTACCGATAAATCCGACTGGGACTTCAGCACCATGACCGCAATCTCGTTCTGGGCCCGTGGTAAAAACACCGTACGTGTCAGTGTGGAATCGCGACTTATCGATTCGATCCAGAGCTGGCCTGATTTCGGCAAAACCATAGTGCTTGATTCGACCTGGCGTCATTTCAGCATACCCTTTGATTCCCTTGACCTCAGGGATTCAAGGGCCGCGGATCTCGGGATCACCTGGGCTATGGCGGCAAAACGGATTTTCCGGATTGAGTTTGATGCAACCGAGGCATATAACAGAAACGGAGATACCATCCAACTGCAGATAGATGATCTGCGGATAGAAGGCGTTTCGGTGTCTGATCTGTTCAGGCAGACAGGGAGTACCCCGTAAGGAAGGGGATTGCCGGCAGATACATAATTATTAACGATAATGAACATGACAACATTAACAGTAACCTTTAAGAAGAGTGAGGAGATATGATACAGAATCGGGTGCTTTCAGTACTGACAATCGTAATGAACATTGTGCTGCTGTCAACAGGGACATCGGTTGGTGCTGCGATCTATACCTATCCGTCGTATCCGGGTGCCGCAACCAGTCCGCTCTACACGGTAAAGGCGGGTGATGAAACGGTTTTCACTGAAAAGCTCACGATGTTTGCCGGTGAAATGCAGGTGCATTATGCCCATTTTTCCCTTGAAGGTGTTGCCAATGTACAGGTCACCGTAAACGAAAACTTCACCAAATACACGTTAAGTCCCAAAAGCAGGAAAATTCAAACAACCAGAAACGGCAATACCATCTCCTTTCAAACTGGTCCCAATTATCTTGTACTCACCGTTGACTCCAAGGAACTCCTGTTCATTCTGATAGATTCTCCTGAAGTAAACCCGCCGAAAATCGGTGACTCAAATGTAAAGAATATCATGGACTACAATGTCGACAACAAGGGCGGTAAGCTTGAAACAAAAACTATCCAGAACGCTATAAATGAGGCTTCAGGCAGTTCAAAAAATATCCTCTATTTCCCCCCGGGTAAATATCTGACCGGCGAGCTCTTTATAAAAAGCAACATGACCGTGTATCTGGAAGGCGGGGCGGTTTTATATGGTTCCGATAATACTGCAGATTTCAATTCAGGCAGCGGGGGAATGAGTACCGAAGGGATGCAGCATTCTCTGATCAGATTTCTGAATTGTAAAAACGCCAGCCTCATCGGCAGGGGAGTACTGGAGGGTAACGGCAAGCTTATCCGCTCCAAGGGCTTCAATGCCTGTGTGGTGAAGATGGATGAAAGTTCCAACATTCTGGTAGACGGTGTCATTGCCCGAAATTCCAGTTACTGGAATACACTGCCCTATCGTTCTGATTCCGTGACCATCAAAAATTACAAGGTCATCAACTGCCGGCCGACTTCCAAAGACTACAATAACACCGACGGGGTGGATTTTGATGAATGTACAAACTCATCCCTTTACAATGCCTTTCTTTATTGCGGTGATGATCCTATGGCTGTTAAAAATGAATTCCTGACCTGGAACGGCAAACCCACGATGAATATCAAAAATATTCATCACGAAAAAGTTGTTACCTATAGCAATTCCGCATCTTGTAAGATCGGGACAAAAACAATGGGCCAGTCAATGTCCAATGTCACCTTTAAGGATATTGATATCATCAAAGCGGGCAGAGCCATGGTAATTGATGCTATTGATAATGCGGTAATTGAGAATATCAGGTTTGAGGATATCAGAGTTGAAGCTACAGGTGTTTTAATAGATATCCAGAACACTTCGAAACCCTCCTGGCGTTCTACTGTCAATCAATGTGTTGTTAAAAACACCTACATTACAAATGTCGCATCTGATGCCAATTCAAGCATCAGCTTGAAGGGAATCAGTTCTCAGTACCCTATTGACGGTGTTCATTTCTTTAACTTCAAGATACTTGGCAAAGAAATCACCAGTAAAACGGATCCGGATGCCCGGTGGAGCATCGGCAACAATGTTAAAAACATTACCTTCGATCTGAAAGTACCCGTACTTGACGGCCGTTCAAAATCCGACGCAGGAGCTTTCGAACTGATCGCGGTGAATTCAGGCATAACCTGTCGCTTTCCGGCAAAAACAGAGGAAACCGCTGAACTGCAAGTTTATACGCTGCAGGGAAAGTCGGTGATGAATCACAAATTCAAAACCCAGGGTGATCGACCCCAGACCATTCAGTTTCGATCAACAGACTCCGGAAAAATACTGCCACCCGGTTTATATCTGTGTAAAATGACCATGGCGGGATGCGAAAAGATGGTCAATTTTACGATGATGCGATAGTGTATCATCGTTAAAACTGAAAATCACAGTTGGATGAGGCAGAATCGGAGGACGGGGATTGTCTGTACTGATATAGAACAGACAATCCCCGTCCTTTGTCGCTATCCTACAAAGACAGTCCGAACGGCGTACAGTACTGGATGGATTTTAATCATTTCTCAATCTGTTGTTATGATTTTTGAAAATTGTTTTTTGATTACTTCCGGTGAGTAAACAGCATCTTGTAAATCATAGAGTACCTGAAACATAATCTATTTACAGATCACATAAAATAGAAAAGGGACGCCAAGGCACCCCTTTTTTATTAGAAGCTCGTCAGTACCGCCTTAAAACCGATTAAAGAATTCCCAGGTCTCCTCTGCGATCCAGTTAGCATCGGATCCCGGATCTTTTTCATTGAAGGAAGTCTGCCCCTGGAAAGAACTGAACTTCACAGGATACCCCGGTTTACACCCCGAAAACTCGGTAGAGACATGTTTCTGGCTGGTTGCCAGGGGTATGTTCGCCGGTTCTGTACACCCATTGTCTTCACTGTGCTGCAGTAAACAGTATTTTACCCCAAGTTTTTTTTCTTCATCGTAAATGAATTTACAATTTGGTTCATTCGTACCGGTGGTTGCATAAAATGCGATAGGCTCATGAGTGTTCTCTGGAAAATAGGTGTTCCAGTTCGCAGGAGCATAACAGGCCACCGCACGCAATACTTTCTGATGAGATAATGAGAGTGAATAGGTAAACAATGCCCCATAACTGAAGCCGGCACAGAAAACCCGTTTTGTATCAATGCATAGTTTTTCAGTAACTAATTTGTACAGATCATCGAAAAGTACGTGATCCTTCTCTGCCTGACCCCACCCCAGCGGACTCCCGGTTCCATTTGGTGCAACAAAAATACATGGGGCGTTGTCATTATCTGCATAGGTCTTGAGACTGTAAAATTTATCATTTGCTACCGCCTGCATGCTGCCGCCACTCCAATGCATGGCAAATATCAACCGGTAAGGTTTGTCCGGGTCATAGTTGGCAGGAATGTCGATGATATATTGACGGCTGAGACCTGCACTGGCAATTGTATAGGTACCACTTTTCAGATCGGAGAGTGCCCTGCCGCATCCGGTGCTTCGACCGGTATCACCCGATACGCTCGCGGAGTCAAGAGAAATATCCAGCTGTTGATTCTCGTATGAAATGACAGGTACAACTTTTGTCTTGAAATCAGTGGCAGTGATCAAGAGCGTATCAAGAGTGGCAGCAATTTTTCCCAGTCCTTGACCTGCCGAAGAAGCGTATGCACCAAACCGATAAAGTGAATAGTTGCCGTTGTCCAGCATTACACACGGGAATGACATTTCACGTTTTCCAAGGGTTACTTTAATGACGAGGAGGTTAGTCGCAAAGCAATTTTTTGCAATATTAACGCGGTATGCACCAGCAGAAGCATCAGCTGATATTTCATTTTTCAACAGGTTTCCTTTTATGTCAAATATTTCGATCTTTACCGGCGATGAAGAACCAGAAGTGAGCTGTAACACTCCACTTTTTATTGAAATTTCTTCAAGTTGCGGTACAATTGCAGGTAATGTTGCCGTAGTGTTTTTTGTGAAAGAGTATTTACCGTCATTTCCGGTAGTATCTGTCATTGCCTGCCCTACAAGCGTAATGACAGCTTTAGGTACAGGTTGACCAGTCCTGTTTGAAACAGTACCACTCAGGTTGATCGTTTGAGCGGTTATGGTAGAACCCAGAAAAAAAGCGAGACAGAACGCTATATATTTATTCATAACCGACCTCCAATGGATGATTTTGCTTCAGCACTGCCTTAATGCCTGACTGCAATTTATTTCCTCTGAGTTCTATAAAAACTCTTACTGTTTGCGAATTTCAGAACGAAGGTATTCAACTGTTTCTTAATTGTGTTTTGTTCAAAAGTTAACAGGCATTTGATCTTTTTTACTTATGAGTTTAAATTAGTGCTTGCATTGACCGGCTACAACTATTTTGCTGAATTTTTCGGGGAAACAAGCCCATTTTCAGAGAACATTGGTATCAAATCGCCTGAAAATGAACACAATTATCCGGTAAAAAGAGTGCCGATACCAGAGAACAACTGGCATCCTGCGGAATCATGAGGACTCTGGTGGGGTTCTGAATGCGATCATCACACCTCTGGCTAACAAATTATTTGTTAAACATCGCTTTACATGTATTTTACACGTAATACTGTTTTGCAAAGGACCATCACAAAGTGCTTACTCAATTAAGGTATATTACAAACAGGTGCTTCGGACATTTCCGGGTGATTTTTTGTTGAGATTAGATAATAGTAGGGGCGAACGGTAGTGAGCACCCCTAAAATACTGGTGGTTAGTGGATCCGCCCCGGTCACTGGCGCATGTGTGTTTTCGCCGGTCTTCTCTTAGGGACCATTGTCTGAGAGTTTATGGCCCCTCCCCGGCGAAAACGCGCATAAGCGCCAGTGCGGGGCTCCCAGGCATTTTTGTCATTTCATTCTTAACCGTAAGGAGTTTAGCCTTCGGCTTTGCCAAGTTATATATATATGCGGTTTGCCTACTTTTGTTGCCTTGGACGAAAGGAATATAATAGAAACAGTACGATAGTACTGGACTCCTTACCTTTAAAGAACGGAGTGACAAAAGTAGGTTCGCCAAGGCATCATTTCTAATCTTTTTAAATGAATAGAACTATACCATTTAACAGTTGTTAATAGCTTAGAATGTTACGAAAAAACACCCGAAAATGTCTGAAGAGACAAAAACAATTTTCAAAATGTTGCATTCCGGAGGTTGTGATGAGAATTCTGATCATTGCCTGCATGAGTATTTTAATAGTAAATCATGTTTCATCTGGCGTAAATCGAATAGTAGCAAAATCCGGTGCCGATTTTACAACGATCAATGCCGGGCTTAGCGCAGCAAATGGCGGGGATACTGTGCTGGTGAAAGCTGGTACGTATACCGAGATCGTCAAATGGCCAAAAAGTGGTGCAGCATCCGGCTATATCGTACTCAAAGCATTCGGGGACGGCCCCGCGATTATCTCCGGAGGAACTGCAACGCAGGAAAATGAAGCTCTGGTGGTGATCAGTTCAAAATCGTATGCTGCGATTATCGGTATGGAGATTGGTCCTTATACAACTGCAAGTGACAACATTTTTATAAAAGGCATACAGGTCGAGGGTACATCACAGCATATCCTGATAAAAAAATGCAAAATTCACCATATAACAACCACGAGCCCGTCAGATAACGCTGGCGCAAATGCTATCGGGGTATTTGGAAGAAGTGCATCGCTGCCAATTACCGATTGTGTTATTGATTCATGCGAAATTTACAACAACATGACCGGATATAGCGAAGCCATTTCCATTGACGGCAATGTCGATGGCTTTACAATAAGTCACTGTCATATACATGATAATAACAACATCGGAATTTTAATTGCCGGTTTTTATGGTGAGTGTGAAAATTGTGGCGCTGCTGATCAGGCCCGACATGGTGTTATTTGTGACAATATAGTGGAACGGTGCTCTTCATGCGATAATCCTGCATACAAAGGCGATTGTTCTGCAGGAGGGATTTATTCCGATGGTGGTGGAAAGTCAATCATTGAAAGAAATTGTATCTCCAGATGTGATATCGGCATTGAAGCAGGTGCTGAGCTTGCAGGTGCAGTAGATGACAGTATGATAATACGCGATAACCTGATCTACAATTGCAATATCGGCGGATTGTTTATTGGTGGATATGAAACGAATCGGGGGGTGACTGTTTATTGTCAGGTTATAAACAACACCTTTTATCAGAATGATTCCAAAAAATCTGGCTGTGGAGAATTTCTCATTCAGAAAGCACACGGGAATCTCATTAAAAATAACATTTTCTATACTAACAGCCAGAAACAGGCTATCACCACTGCTTTTAACAGTACTTCTTCTTACAATAACATGATCGACAACAACCTGTTTTGCAGTACAAATGGCAGCACCGGTATTGAAGGTGCCTCTTTGGATGCACATGCAAAATCTGGCGATCCAAAGTTTGTCAATGCTCAAACTGGCAATTTTCATCTGTTATCTGGTTCGGCAGCTATCGATGCGTGTGATATTGCATACACACCAGCATCTTTCGAACGTGACCTTGATGGAAACGCCAGAAAAACCGGATCTGCAGTTGATATCGGCGCATTTGAATTTTCAGCAACATCCCTTGTGCGGAAAAATAAACACACAAGAATTAATGCTTCTGAGGTTGCAAAGAATAAAATGGTTATACACCCGATACAAGGTGAAATTTATGTCAAAATAAGGAGTGGGGATGCTATTTCGAATTTTGACATTAATGGGCAGATTTTAAAAAGTAGAAGACATGTAAGAGACAAGTAGGCAGTTTTTGCTTTGTGGAATTATTTATTAATCGGGAAGGCAATCCTGAATAAATCGGGACCATCCCCGCGGCGACATCAAATTGCCCCCGGGTGGGGTTCACAAACAGTAAACGCTTCACTAATCTGACTGCCCCGTACCAAATGCAGCCCACTTCAACCGACATTTTTTAACATACGCTGATTTTGGTTCGAGTCTTTCAGTGTGGTAGTAAAACGGTATATCAGCCGCTTTACTACCACACTCTGCCCTCTGTCATGCCTCACTCGCTCATGAGGCTGTTCTGCTCTACCTTCACACGGGAGTCTTTGCAGAATGTACAGTTCGGGCCATAGAAATACTTACGGTTGGCGGTGTCGTTCATCAGGTGAATTCTGAACCATGCGGCAGCCGAACAAAGAGAAACGCCTTGGGGCCCCCGGTACACCCAGCTTCCATGGTTCGCACTGGTTTCGTTTATCAAAATGGCCGGGTAATTTTTAACCGTAAGGAAATTCGTTCTTACACCATCGCACGACACTCTATCGTCTTGCCCGGCACAGTAAAACAACATCGGAGTATGAACACCGGAGAGAGCCTGGGTGCCACAAATAGTTGCAAGGGCCTTGTAGCGAGGATCAGCGGCAGACTTGCAGGTTGACATTCCACCGAAAGAGTGCCCTAGCTGTCCGATTTTTGAAGTGTCGAGGCGATGGTAGTAAATGCTGCTCTGGTCTTCATTCTGTTTTATTATCCAGTCCATGCCAACGATCGTGGGAAGGGGATCTCCTGAGGCCGTGGCGGAACTCAGAGAAGCGACCACTACAAAGCCATGCGAGGCAAGATGATTTATTATAGGTAAATACTGCCCACACCACTTACCTTCCTCGGCATTCGTAACACATAAAGGTGGATTCTGCTGGGGGTTATCCCCGTACCCATTTGCCCAGATAAGGATCGGATGTAAATACTCGCTTGTTGTAAGATTCTTTGGACGATACACGTTGAAACGCTGCTGCTTGTCCTTGTAGATCGGGTCTGGAACAACTCCCGCCAGGGGACCTACATTCGTGTCGGCTGCGACCTCGAACGGACCCGCAGCGGCGGGATTTGCCGTAGGCCAAGGCTTAGCCGGTGTGGGAATTGAAACGAGGGTGATATTTTGCTGCTGATTATTCAGGTCTGTAATCTCAACGGTCTTGTCAAAGAAACCGGTTGCCGTGACTTTAATGGTATCGGTGACTTCTGCCATTGCCTTCAGGCGTCCGTTTCTTGAAATTGCCTTTTTGCCAAAAAGAGGAGCCGGTGCGCGATACTCTCCCTTAAAGGTCATGTAACGAAACGACTCTTCTGTGTTGGCGATTGCGGCCCTGACAACAAGAACTTTTGCGGATTGAAAACTTGTTGAAATATCGAACCGGTACGTTCCTGCAGCCGCGTTCCTGTTTACTTCCTTCATTAGAAGGTTTCCCTTCAAGTCGAAGAGTTCAACCTTGATACGTGATTGAGTGTTAAGAGTAAACTGCAGCACACCGTTTTTCAATGAAATATTATTTGGCTGCGTAATGGCAGGAGGAGCTTTAACCAAAGTACTTACAAAAGAAAATTTTCCATTGATATCAGTAGTATCTATCATGTTTCGAAGCACCAGTGAGACTTTGGCATTAGCGATCGGGTCCCCGCTGGAATTGGATACTACCCCCTGCAGGTTAATCATTTCAGCATTGGCTGCAAAAACTGCAACTGCGATAGTAAATAGGATATTTCTTAACATGCATCCCCCTGGTTTGATAATTTAACCAATTCTTCCTGTTATTTACCGAAAAGGAACTGTTTTTAAAAAGTTATCGGTGAATCAATATCTATAACTCTTATTGAATTTAACCCGTGGTTTCACAACAATTTTAATATACTTGTTCCTTAGATGTCTGTAAATTGATTTGCAGGAAAATGTAAAACTGCTGAATTTTCTCCTAAATCAGAGCAGTACAGCCAAGATAGACCATGGCTGCAGAAAACAGATATCAAAAAGAGGAAACCCGCCATTTTTCACTCAGCACTCTCCTGAGTCATTGCTGCTTGCGCAGGAATGACAGAGGCAGTAAAAGCTCATGTCTTCTATAAGCTTACTGGCAGTGTTTTTGATATCTAATGTTTAACCAGGAAGGGAAGCAGAGCATGTGGCCTTTTTATAACAAAGAGGATCAAGGAAAACCGAACGGCCTTTTCGCGGAAATTTACCGTTTCGATAAAAAATCCAGGTCATTTATTATCGAGATCGCCCTGGACCGCTATGAGGATATTTTCAGTGAGTGGGATCCTGCCCCCTTTAAACTGCGGGACATAGATCCGGATCTGGGGCTTTATCTTGAAGGAAGCTCTGATGACATTCCAATCAAATACCCCGTTTCACTGAGTTTCACAGTCCCAAAGGGAAGCAAAAATGAAAACATAGAGGAACAGGCCCGAAACGGGTTGAAAAACGGTTTTATCTTTAAACGCTATTTTCTGCAAAATGAGATAAAATCCAAAAATAAGCAGACAATAATCTTTTTTATCATCGGTTTCGCATTTTTATGGGTAGCTACCATTTTCCCTGAAAGACTCCGGGAATCTCCATTTCCATCAATTATCGTAGAGGGGCTCTTTATCGGGGGGTGGGTCTTTCTCTGGGAGGCAATCACCCTGATAATCTTCACCACTCGCGGTCTTCAACACCGAAACAGGATCTATAAACGCCTGCTTTCCTCTCCGATCCAGTTCAGAGAAAAGGACGATCGATAGTTTCAGAAGAATTTCACGGACGGACGGACTATCCTTTTAATTTTAGCAGGAACTCAAAAGCTGAATGGGGGAGAACAAAGTAGTCCGTCCCCGGAAATTTCTGGATCGTAGTATATCCCGTACCTCTTCATCTGTTTCGTCTGGAATGTAAATTGGTGTCAGTAGACTCTCAGCATAATATTCTGCAAGTTTGGCAGCATCAAGCCGATCTGTTTTTAATCGTGTTCCCGTTTTTACAGGTATTAATGAAGGGGCTATCACATCACAATGTATTCCGTGTTTTCGCAAGAACCGGCACAACAAATAGCCTATGTAGCACGCTTCGTAGCATAGTCGGATTGTATACCTTGAAAAGCTCGTTGAGCTTTTTCCGGAGAACACCATGGTCAGGTTTACATCTGAACTCGAAGCATTCTTCTGTTTCAAGAACCAGACCCGTTCCATGAAACGCGGCATTGTCAACATCAAGGCCTGCATAAACTATTTTCTTTACTGACATAGGATGACCCCTTCACGGTTACAGTTAAAGTTTATTCAATAAACTAACTTATTCGGGTAACCAGCCCCGGATAAGTGAGGGTGGTCATCCATAGCCACTGGAACACTGGAGCGCGCCGGAGCGTATGGCTTTCCTGGCCGCGAACATGAGCGCGATGCTGTACAATGTGCCGCCAAATCCTACAAATTGGGACCGCCCAAACGCAAGGTGGCTTGAGCGACACACCAGTCGAAAATAGTAGGAAGGAGCTACCATTGCCAATGAAGGCCATGCCGGGAGGCGACCTCGCCGAAGAAAATGCGTCGGAGAGAATTGGAGTGAAAGGGAAAGGGCGTTCTCGACTCGGTAGGATTCTGCTCGGGGACGAGGAGGCGGGAGTGGGGTTCCTTTGCGGGCAGCTCGGGGCGCTTGTGGTTGCCGTGGTTGCCTGGTTTGTCCTGCGAGCGATTGCGGGTGTGGAGCCCATCGTAGGTGTTGAGGACATACTTGCAGGCAAGCGCATCCCGCTATCTGCAGCGGGTGGCTTCGTTTTCGTCCCCGTGGCCATCGCGTATGGGCTGTTCGGCTTAGCTCTCAGAAGCCCCCTCCTCCGCTACGCGGACAACGTGCCGTGGGGAGAAGTCTATCACACTGACGAACTGTGGAAGGGCTTCGACGGGAGCATGCGCGGAATGGTCTTCGCGCAAGCGCTAGGGGCTCTGCTCGCGGCAGCGACCATCTTCCAAGGAAACGAGAACATGCCGGTCCCCGTCGTCGCCGCGTTCGCCATGATAGCGGTAGGCTACGTGTTTGCCGCGGGGCTCACTTGGCTGCCAGCGTTCGTGTTCTGTCAGCTAGCGGTCTTCGCGGTGTTGCGGTTCGTGGTTAACTCAAGGAGCGAGGACGAGGCTAGTGGTACAATAGTAGGAATTGCTCGACCGAGCAGCGCGCGCGAGTCGGGTGGAGCTTCACGAGTCCCGAAAGAAGAAGATCCTGATACTGTAAAGCCCGAAACAACATCGTCGAATCCAAAAAAGGAGAAACCAGTTACAGAAGTTAAAAATCCATCAGTTAATTCGAAACCAAGGAAGTGTAAAAAAGTTACCGACATCGCTGCAGGAAGTAAAATGACTCTAATAAGTAAGTTTGAGGGGTGTTTTATTGATATGCAGATTAATCGTAAAGGAACTATCGGATCCCGCTATGGAATCTTGCACGAAAATGGCAGTGAAAACTGGGGACAGAAATTTCAGGCCATTCCATCAATGGAGTGTTTACAAAACATTTACCACCATACACCAGTCACCGCCTTTACATTTCTTCCGAGTGGCAATCAGGTATTCTTCGGTACGAAAGTTGGTGATGTCGGTCTGATGGACAGTACACATAATGGAATGCAGATAATAGGCAGGCATGGAACTACCCCTATACGTGGGATCGCTACTTCATTAGATGGTAAAATCGGCCTTACTCGCGGAGAAGATATGGCCGTAAAAGTATGGGATCTTTCAGAGAAATCACTTATAGCTTCCTTTCCTGCTCCAATGGGGACAGAACATATTGTATCGATCACGGCAAACGGAGATATCGCTTTTGCAGGTGGTTACAAGGAGACTGTTTTCTGGGATATTGCAGCAAAAAAGGAAATATTATCAACAATACCACTTTGTGATAATGGAGTACAGGATATTTGTATGGCCGAAGAGGGGCGGACTGTTATTATTGGTGGTCTTGATGGATCAGTACAATGTTTGGTCATTCCCGAATCGATCAAGAATTTTTCGAGGATAGTATACAATATTGGAAAACACTTATCTAATGTATCCAGTGTAGCAATCAGTTCTGATGGTTCAATTGGTGCAAGTATTGATTCAAACAGGATATTAAAAATTTGGGACTTCAAGCAGAAGGTTCAAATCTGTGAAGAAATAGTAAATAGCAAGAGTATCTCATTAAAACTGTCAATGACGGCAGATGGCTCACGATTGTTTTTAGGGACAGCGAGTGAATTATTTATGTGGAGAATCGGCATGTAAGTCTGAAGCAATCTAATCAATAATAAGATTAAGATCAGTCGATATCGAAAGTGTTTCGGCAAATTTGAATTGATGGACTCCTATGGAGATGATCTGTCATCAACCGTCCTCGGAAAGGAATGTGCCGGAATTGAGGCGGTCTAGATTTTTGATACAAATTTCAATGCATTCTTAGTTGGATTCCTGAGGTATTTTACTCATAACGCAAAGGAATCCACATGTAGAACCAGAAGTCTGATTCTGCAAAGCAACCTGCCGGAGTGCCCGCACTACACGTAAAACGAATTCGTCGGAAAATTGATGACGCGTTACAAAACGAAAGTTGTTTTAGAAGCACTGAAAGAAGCTGAGCCGCTAGCGGTTATTGCAAGCCGATACTAGGAGCACCCTAATCAGATTGCACACTGGCGAACTGGTAGTAGATTAAAACAATTTATAGCCTTGAAGAATTCAAGCACGTACTGGAGAGTCACAAGTCGCAAGTAAAGAGTTACAAAGGGTACGTTCGTGTTTTAATGAGAACATCTACTTAACATTGTTCTCATTTACAACCCTGACGTGTTATATTCTCCGGCCATTCTTTTCTAATTCCGAAAGGCTGAAAATATTTTTATCTACACACAGTTCTACGGTACGTTGCGCCGGACAGGCAAAACCGTGACACTGGTAACTGCCTCCACAACCGGTTGACAGCACCAGGGGATAACGGAAGGCTGGTGTCCTCGACAGTCGGTAGCGCAAACGCCCTCTTCCAAAAAATCTTTTATCTCCTTATTAATCTTTAAGTTAGCACGTATGACCTGTACTCCCCCATACTTGACTTCTGAGACCCTGTCCGTTTTTTTCCATCAATTAACTTATCGTCAAATTTTAAATCTGGCTGGCGTAAAGAAGAATTACTTATATTATACTGATTACTTTTCAATTATAACTCACGTTTGGTGGAAAAAATATGCTAAAATTCCGGATAGTCCTCATTGGGATTGTACTTTTCTTTTACTACACCGATTCTCTTTGCAGTGAGATACCAGAAAGAGATTCAGTCACAAGTTTTATGCTGTCAGATGGAACGGTTAAAGTTGGAACCCTTTTATCTATGATTTCCGATACGCTGCTGATATCTGTTAAAGCCACAGACACCACAAATATTGTAAAACGATTTCACAAGAGTTTATTCACCCGTGTTGAGCTTCCTGACGGGACTTTACTCGATCTCTCCAGGTCATCCTGGGGGATAGAAGCCCCGGACGACTGGAGCAGTATCACACCAGCCGTAAAAGAGATTACTTCCGGTAGCATTAAAGTTACTTGTGAGAATACTACGGCCTCGGTTTACCTGGATAGTCTGTTCATAGGAACAACTCCTGTTACACGGGAAAGCTTATCCTCTGGAAAGCATGCACTTCGTGTATCCGCTGCTGGATATGAAACGATAAGCGAATTTGTCGATATCACGTCTCAACAGGTTCTGGAAAGGTCAGTTGTTTTGGAACGCAGCCAGGTATGGAAGGATTCTGTTAAGGCATATAACGATTCGATCAAAGCCGCACTCGATAAAAATCACGCAGACAGTATTCGCGCGGTTTCGGATACCCGAATCGCTTCGGCACTTAAAAGTGCAAACAGCATCGATAATCTTGAAGGAATGATGGGGACGCTCTTTTCGAATGTGTCTTTAGACACGGCCAACCCAAAGACCGTAGCGGTATTGCCGTTCCCGGTCGCACCTGGCGTTGCACCCCAGGCTGGAAAGATGGCGTCTGAGTATGCCGTTGTTGATATCTCGACCCGAAAGGGTATAAAAGTAGTAGAGCGTGCTGAATTTGACAAAATGATGCAGGAGCTTGCGCTGTCTCAAAGCGGAATTGTCCCTGAGACCCGGACTCTTGAAGCGGGCAAGATACTGGAAGCGCAATATCTGATTATGGGAAATGTTACCGAAGATCTTGGAAAACGGCTGGTGTCAGTCCGGCTTGTTCAAACAGAAACGGGTGTGGTTTTATCAGCCGCAGCGGCTTCAATAAAGGTCCGTGACATGGATGCCTTCACAAGTGATGCATTGGGTGAAAAGGTAAACCCTTTATCAGCACTTTTCCGCAGTACGCTTCTGCCTGGATGGGGGCAGTTCTACACCGGTTATCCGGGGCAGGGTTGCGTGTCTCTTGTTTGTGCTGCTGGCGGAGCCGGTGCCATGGTCTGGTCAATTGTTGACTGGAGTGCTAAAAAAACCGAGGCAGACAGATACCGCAGGGTGGATCCCTCAACTTTTATAGAAGGTGAAACACCGGAAGAATGGGTTGTCCGGGGAAATGATAAGATTAAAGCCCAGAATGAAGCTGTATCTAAAAACATAATTATCGGTGCATCGTTAGGCGGTGTATGGGTTGTAAATATGATCGATGCTCTGTTATGCGGCATTGTTGAATCAAAGCAAGTGCGGGCACGTTATTTCAGTATCGCTCCTTCGTTTGACAATCAGCTTGTCGGCTGCACTTTTACCCTGAATATTAATCGATCCGCGGGGAGTTATTAATGAACCTTTCAGTTAAATTTCTAATCTGGCAGATTATCATAATCAGTGTCACCGCAGCCATTTTCACGTGCAGTAAAAGCACTGATATTCTTACTGTTGAAGATACCGATGGTATACGTGGTTCTATACATGGATCGGTTTCAGATAAACGCGGCAATCCAATGTCGGGGGTTTCGGTAACCGCCTATCCTGGAGGTGAGACGACATTGAGTGGCATCGACGGAAAATTTACACTGCCGGATTTGCGTGCGGGTAAAAGTGCTCTTGTTTTCCGATGTGTTGACTATATAGATACCATGACCGATACAGTTACCATCGCACTCAAGGAGTCAAAAAAAATAAAGACGCCTGTTAAAATGAAATTCCGTTATGGCTGGGTAAGCGGGAAGGTAACCTCTGATGGATCAAAAATGGTCGATGCGGGGGTACAGATCGAGAATCAGATGGCAGGCACACGTACACTGCCAACAGGCAGTTTTTTATTATCCCGCGTTATTCCAGGGCGCTATAAAATCTATGGATCGATAAAAGGCGTTGGCTATGGTGTTATAGAGCATGAAATTGAAGCTGATGACACAAGTAAATGTTTAATCTCAATTACAAACCCGGGGGGAACAATTGAGGGTACGATTGTCGACAATAAAAACAAACCGGTTGCCGGCGCAACTGTAAGCGCAATCGGTGATGTGATAGCTGATACAACTGATAATAATGGCAGGTACACTATTACTGAGGTTCCAGCTCAAGGGCGATTTACACTTACCATCAGCAAAGGGGCAGATACAGTCCTTCTTGCAGGAGTGCAGGTAGCCGATTCCCAGACGATCTCTCTTGATCCGATAAAAATGATTGCCTCTAAACAGTCGGATATTTTAAGCATCCTGCCAACAGCAGTTCGCACGGTTTCCGGTGAAAAAACTTCGATTTTCGTTTCTGCAAAGAGTAATGATAACAGTATTAAAATTGCCTGGTATGACTGGGATGAAGATGGAAATGGCACATTTGACCGTCGCACCCCCGTTCCGCTTGACACCGGACTTGTATTCTCTTCCGGTACACATAAGGTCAATGTGCGTGCTGTCGGAAGCGATACAACGGTTAAATCTGAAACTACCGTGATTGAAGTTACAGTATCGGAAGCAAAAGACACAACCGCTTACAAATTTATGGTGTTATATGATACCCTGGCAGGCAGAATTACACCTGATTCTGGAAATTTCCTGGCAGAATCCAGATTAAACCTGGAAGTAACTGCTTTTAACGGTTATATATTTGACCGTTGGAGTGGAGCAGACAGTGCGCTTGTTGAAGAGAACGATGTTTTTACCATGCCTGATCACAACACGGTTTTAAGGGCAGTATTTAAACTGGATTCAAATTCTTACGGAAAAATAATCATTGACACACAGCCCAAAGATACAAGCATAATTGACAGTTCAAAAGCAAAGCTCTCGATTGTAGCAACAGGGGACAGCTTAAGATACCAGTGGCAGCGTAACGATACCGACATTACCAATGCAACATTGTCCAGTTACACGACACCGGTAATGCGGGTCGCAGAGTCGGGAACAACATTCCGTTGTATAGTAAAAAGCGGTACCGACAGTATTATAAGTAAACGTGCCACAGTCACCGTATATGGGATAGTAACACAGCCCGGAGATACCAGTGTGGTTGACAGTTCAAAAGCGGTGCTCTCGATTGTAGCAACAGGGGACAGCTTAAGATACCAGTGGCAGCGTAACGATACCGACATTGCCGGTGAGACATCGTCCAGTTACACGACACCGGTAATGCGGGTCGCAGAGTCGGGAACAACATTCCGTTGTAAAATAGTAGTAAACGCAGCAGGCGGTACCGATAGTCTAATAAGTAACCGGGCCACAATCACTGTTAAAAACAGATTAGCGATAGTAACACATCCCAAAGATACCACTGTGATTGACAGTGCAATAGCAGTGTTCTCGATTGTGGCAACAGGTGATAGCTTACGATACCAGTGGCAGCGTAACGACACCGACATTCCCTTTGAGACGTTTTCCAGTTACAGTACACCGGTGGGGCCCGGGCAGTCGGGAACAACATTCCGCTGTATAGTAAAAAGCGGTACCGATAGTGTAATAAGTGACCGTGCCACAGTCACTGTTACACAACGACAGACAGGTACTGTAACCGATATCGATGGGAATGTTTATACAACTATTATATTAGGCAACCAGGAATGGACAGTAGAGAACCTCAAAACCACGAAATACAATGACGGGAAAGCCATTCCCAATGTAACTGATAGTGCAGAATGGGTTGGGCTTACCACTGGCTCCTTCTGTTACTACAATAATAATCCCGATAACAACGATAAATATGGTGCATTATACAACTGGCATGCGGTAAATACCGGCAATCTCGCACCTGAAGGATGGCGGGTGCCCACGGATGATGATTGGATGACCCTTGCCAACTACATCATTACCACATACGGCCCTCACATCGGAAAATCACTGGCAACCCAGACGGATTGGAATTCCAGCTCCACCTATGAGTTCTCAATCGGCAATAATCCGGGCACAAACAACGTCAGCGGTTTCTCAGCCTTTCCGGCCGGTTATCGTTATTATGGTTTTTTCGGAGGCCTTGGTGAAATCGCTACCTGGTGGAGTATTAAGGTGGACAATACACCTGGCGCATGGGTCCTCCGTAATTACGACGAGGGCATCTACGGGAATGGACCCGATATTGAAGGCAAAAACGGTGAGAGCTGGGGCCATTCTGTTCGTCTTGTAAGGGATTTGAATTAGGTGTTTCCGGAAGAATTCAATTATGCACCGCCAAACCACATAGCACATTCCAGTAGAGACGTCCGGCAGGACGTCTCTCTACCAACGAAGCCACAAGTCACAAGTCACAAGTTGCAAGTCGATATTCGGAAGTAAAGAAATATGAGTTGTTATTGAGTTGTTATAATGAGAGCATCGTTCTCGTTTACAATTCTGACAGGACACATTCACAGGCATTACATATCTGATTTCCGAAAGGCTACAATAATTTTAATCTACAACCAGTTCGTCAGTGCGTTGAAGCGGACAGACAAGACCGCCAGGGTGGCAACTGCCTCCACAACCGGTTGACAGCACCAGGGGATAGCGGAAGACTGGCGTCCGCGACAGGCTGGAGCGCAAGGGGGGACGCCCCCTTCCAATAATCTTCAGGGACGGACTATCTTTTTAATTTTAGCGGTGAACCCGAAAGCTGAATTTGAGAGAAAAAAACAGTTCGTTCCAGACAAGGATAAGGAGTTTCTGGAAGAGGGTGCCCCCTCTTTCACGCAAGCCCGTCGAAGACGCCGCTCTTGCGCTATCACCCCGTGTTGTCCACCATTTGTCCAGGCAGGTATGGTTATCACATTTTCAAACACCCTTGCGGCCGCAGTAGCGAACTGGTGGTAGATTAAAACGGGTTGTAGCCCTGAAGAATTCAAGCATGTACTGGAGAGTCGCAAGTAAAGAATTACAAAGGATACATTCATGTTTTAATGAGGACATGTACTTTATATTGTTTTGTTCTCATCGAAACAACTATAGCTCTTAACTTGCGACTTGTGACTTTCGACTTGCAACGGCATTTACACCCCAGGCTTTATTTTCGATTTTTTCCCGCGATCAACCGTAATACTAATAGACTGCACCATTACACACATGCTCATTAGCAATTTTTTTCCTCAAAGGAGGTAACCATGGCTATGAGCACAATAGATATAGACAGAAAAACTTATGAAAACATGAGAAACTGGGGACTGGCACTTGGTATCGGAATGATCATCTTAGGACTTCTGACCATCTCTTTTTCAGTATTTACCACCTTTTTTGGTATAATACTGTTAGGAATTGTATTAGCAGTCCGCGGAGTGGTAGATATCGTTACCGCTTTTACAAGATATCGCCATAATGGCATGTGGTGGCACCTTTTCGGAGGGATCTTCGCACTTGCTTTAGGCCTTCTTGTGATAGCACGGCCGGGAATTACAGCAGCTTCATTAACTCTGTTAATAGCTGCATTTCTGGTTGTGGTAGGTTTGTTCAAAACCATTGCCGCACCCGTAGAGCATGAATCGAACTGGGGATGGGTGATGCTTTCCGGAATTATTTCGCTTGCATTCGGGATCTGGATTCTCAGTATATGGCCGGCCGTTTCTTTTTTTCTGATCGGCCTTTTTATAGGGATAGAAATCCTCATTCAGGGAGTTGTAATGGCTGCTCTTCCCTTTACAACACCTCACCCAGGCAAGGGCGCCGGAGAAGCTTACGCCCATTAAGACGAGTGCGCTTTTTGTACGCAATCATTACCGTACCCGCAATCAGCATGCTGCCGATGCGGGTACGCTTTTTTTCAGGCATGCGCAGGAGGCGGTGCAGTTCTTCCGAAAAACTCCACCAGAAACTCAAGCAGCACGACCCCGGCAGCCAGCCAGATGATATAGGCTACCGTACGGTTTACCGGCAGAATCAAGGCGATTGCCGCCAGTATCAATATTCCAACCTGCAGCAGGTTTCGATGGGCACGAATCCACAACCCTACCCGCCCTGGAGCCCGGTTTCCCCCCAGCTCATAGATCCACAAGCGAACGTTGCGACGCATCCTGACCATTGCCGGTGACGGGCCAAGAGCATAAGCACCCGCAAAGAGAAAGAGGCCAAGAAGGATTGCTGCAGCACAGGCAGAGATCAGCCCGCTTGTCACAGTATCGAACGCCTGACCTGTCGCTTCGGGGGTAAATACTGCATCGGATGGAACACCGGAAACGATTCTCATTTTTACAATAGAATCGGCAATAAGAAGAACCAGTCCTGCGATTACGATTCCGGCACCAAGATAGAACAAAGTCTTTCGCCTGTTTAATGACAAACCGACAGCCCCCGCGATTGCTACAACTGCCAGAAAAGAAATCCAGGGGGCAGCGGTATTCAGTGCCACCACATAGTTGTAAAAACGTGAAAGCTGCGCTGTCTGCAGGATCGGAATTCGTGCTTCGATATTTTCAGGTATGTTGAAATTGATGCCTCTTTTTTGAAGCTCTCTCTGCAGTGCCTCGATGATTGAACGAAGATCGATATTGTATGACTGAGCACGCTCAATCAACTGCCCGTCAACTTCCTGAACCTGGTTGAGGCCGGCAATTGCCAGACTGTGACCGAGGCGATTGGCCTCGGTCCATATACCCGCAAAAACATCGCTGCTTACCACCACCCTTGCAACCTGCCGTATCCCCATCTCGATCAGAGCCGCAATAGGTCCAGCCAGCCCCCTGGACTGCTCAGGGAGCTGATCCCTGACCAGCTGTTCTGTGTTCACCTGACGTGAGTACTCATCTGCGGCGGCATTTGCGACCACCTCCTGCACAGCGGGATCATCAGCCAGCGGCCCCACCGCATCAACCCAGCCGTCTGTGGTCAAAACAGTCCGGTTGAGCCAGAGAACCGGAATTGCAATGAGAAGTGATACCAGACCAACTATTAATAGTATCAGTGAAACTATGTTTCTGGTTCGGTTCTGCCCCACTGCGGCCCGTTTGCGGGTATCACGCTGCCTGCTTTCTCTTATTGCAAGTTCGCCCTGAAGCCTCTTAATCTCTGCACGAAGCCCCTCATCCTCACTGGCATCACCTGACCCCATGCCCGGTTCCTCATTCATAATGCTACTCCTTATTTAAAACAGATAAAATCCAGGAATCTGGATTTCTTAGTAGCAAATGATATTCCCGAAAATGAGAGTTGGTTTAAAAACGGGGGTAGATTCTTTGCGCCGCACCAAATGCCAGTGATTAGCATTTCACCTGGTTTTTAACAGATACAGCCCCGATGAGGTTTGGGGGCCGTCACTACAATGCAAGCTTTTTTGTACTCTCCCGTTTAAAGAGTATCTAAGCGGATTAAGGCTGCCACCAGAAACAGATGAATGACTGGATGAAAATGGAACAAATCGAATATTCAGGGCTGAAGCCCCATAGGCGTTTGAATTGAGAATGCGCTGTTTGTCCTGATGCTTAATGACAAAGGTAGGATTCCACTTCTCATTAAGGGCATTTTTTTCTGCACTTGTAATGGGAATTACAGTACCATGGCGAGGTTTGAAATCAAATGAAACAGGTGTGGGATCTTTGCTGAAATTTCTCAGGTCTTTGCTGACTGCAAACTCATATCTTCCCGAAGTGTAAACATCGTACATCAAAACATAATTATCTGAATTGATCAGCTTGAACACACAGGAGCCTTCCACCGCGGCGCTGGTCTGCTGCAGATACTTGTCATAAAGGACATATCCTCCGGTAAGCTTTTTTGAATGCGCTGATTTTATTCCATTTCCGCTTCCTTCGGTTTTAAAAAACAGATGATATACGCTGTCTTTATAGATAATATCAGCATCTATTGAACACAAATTGCTATTTGAAAAGAAGATTTTTGGAGCAGTTTCCAGGGCAGTAAAAGAGCTGTTTGCGTAAGCATAATAGAACTTATCCGCATCATTGGGTCCAAGCCTCATGGAAAAGTAGACCATATACTTTCCCGCTTCTTTGTCAAAGATAACCTGCGGGGCCCAGACACGATCCACATTGGCAAACTGACTGAATGCAGTTGGAATATTGACTCTGGCCGACTGCCAGTCAACCAGATTGGTTGACCTGAGCATCACAATGCCCCGGTTTGATGCCCACCCGCGGGCAGATACCATATCGGTCACAACCATATAGTAATCATTGTTTTCACCCCGCAGGATATGGGGATCACGTACTCCGCCTGTAAGACTTATCGATGCGGAACTGATAACGGGTTTGTTTTCGTTAAGAGCCTTGAAGTTATGCCCGTCATCACTGAGAGCGAACCGGATTGACTCCTGATCACCGCTGTTTCCCGTAAAATAGGCAAACAAATATGCGGAATAATTCTCCTGGGCACCAAGCGGCAGAGTAACCATGAAAACCATAACCAGAAACGCCGGAATTTTTTTTAAGTAAAGTTCAGACATGCTTTTTCCTCTTTGCAGATACAGGGTTACTTCCCTTTTTCCCGACAAATAATAAAACCACTTCCCTGTTTATTGATATTTACAAGTTTGTGCCTTCGGCCCGACAAGTCAAGCGTTGAAACTGCATGTGGCAATCTGCTTCCCTGGTTTGAGAAATAAACACCACCCCCGGGGAGAACGCAGGAACCGGGAAGAACTTTATCTTTTAACATAGTGATCGCAACAACTCCGGTATCGACAATCTGGAGTTCCCATTGCTGACAGGTCTCCCCGTTGAATTCCCAGGTCTGGACATTTGCCCCGTCATCCGTCTCCGCATAATAAACTTCAAGCAACCGGCTGTTCTGCTTATTGACTATATAGTACTCTCCTTTTCCATTTCCGGTCAGCTTCCATTTCTGATTGTCGGTATTTCTATTTGTATATTGCAGCACATTATCATTGGAGATATCTGCATCCAGTACCAGGCCGCTTTTACGATTTATGAACTGGTAAATGCCGTTGCCCGCTTTAACCAGTTTCCAGTGCTGACTGGTTTTATCATTGTCGGATGCCTGTAATACATTCGCGCCGCTTGCAGTTGATGCATCTGCCACATCGACAAGTTTACCGCTGTGTTTTGCCTTTATTTTATAATATGCATTCTCTTCAAACGGTGCTTTCCCAACCGGTTCGGGACCAGTTGTTGTCTGAACAATTTTTTTGATTGTTCCGTCATTGTTGTAAGAAAGATTGTCAACCTGTACCGACCTCTGCCATGCCACTCCGCCTGAGAGGTAGTCGGTATGATAAACAAAGTACCACTTGTCTTTAAATTCGATAATCCCGGAATGATTGGTTCCGGTTCCGGCCTTTTCGTTCATTGTTCCTTTGTAGGTCCATGGACCCAGAGGATTTGAACTTGTGCAGTAATCGATATTTGATGGCCAGTTGTCTCCGCTGCTGTTGTAGGCTGCATAAGAATAGTAGTAGATACCGTTTCTTTTATGTACCCATGAGGCTTCAAAGAATCTGGTAACGCCCTGTGGTACAGTTATGCTTCCATCTATTTCAATCATATTGCTTTTTAATTTTGCCTGACGACAGACACGGTCGGTTCCCCAGTAGATATATGCCTGCCCGTCATCATCAATGAAAACAGATGGGTCTATGTTGTCATCTCCCGGACAAGCCCCTGATGTTTTGTTGGAGATCAGCGGCTTGCCTAATGCATCTCTGTATGGACCAAGTATATTATCGGCAACAGCGACACCGATTTCACCAGAGTCACAGATATAAAAATAGAACTTACCATCCCGTTCAACGCACTGCGCCGCCCATGCCTGACTTGCATTGAGCCACGTGACATCTTTTACAGCCAGCACGACTCCATGATCTGTCCAGTTTGCCAAATCCGTTGACGACAGCACATGCCATCCATTCAGTATCCATCCGTTGTTCTTTCCCTCATCACGACCGGTAAAAATGTAAAAGGTATCGTTGTGAATAATCGGAGCCGGATCTGCAGTAAAGATATGCCGAACCAGCGGGTTATCAGCAAAAGCAACAGATTGAATTGACAAAAAGACAAGAGCAGCAAGCAGTTCGATTTTCAACATCAGCCGGTTAATCATCTCTTTCTCTCCTGAAATTATCTTTCCCCGACACATACTATCAATATACCTTTAATTAGCCCTGTTTTCTAAAAAGAACTATCTCTTTTAATTTTTTTCCGTAGACCGGAATTAATCTTTCCGGGGTTTATCCGGAGATTCTTTCCCTGTGTATTCCGGGTGTCCTGTGATCAGCTGAAATGAAAAACATTATTATCATAATTAGAGTTTCAAGTTATTTTTTTAAGATTTCTGGTTTGGCCGGAGGCCCTTTATTGGTGAGCTTACAGCCGCCATTATCTTCTTATGGAATGCAAACAGTTGTGACTTCGAAAACTTCAACACATGCCTGCCGGCGGCGGAAAAGACCTGGGTGAATTGTAACAACATCGGGTGATAGCTCAAGATTAGTTTCTTAACCGGGCTGGAGCGAAAGAGGAGGCACCCTCTTACAACAGGCAGATCAAAATTTGTCAACAGGCACCCTGGATAACTATTTTAATTTTGGACGAGGGCTCAAAACAGATCCGGTCTGATAGTAGGTTTTTCTAAAAATGCTTATTTTCAGATCAGCCTCAACGCCTGAGGAAATCAGCGATTTAGCTTCCAGACCCTCTGCTTTAATGATAAAATTTCAATCTGTTCAAAAGTTTGATATTCAGTGTTCAAAAGCTGAGGATCTCTGCTGCCAGTCCTGGTTTTAACCAGCGAAATTTTGATGTTAAGGTAAAGCCTGATCCCATTGATACATCTATCCTGTTTTTGACACCAACGAATCCTTCTGATACTGAAATTATTGACGAAGATATAAACGAAAATATCTGAATAAAAGGGGGCCCTATGCTGAAGTTTAGTTTTCGCAAAGAGCACACATCCATTGCTCTTGTTGTTCTATTATGCCTTATGCCATCATGCGGCAAAAAGAAAGCACAACCTGAAAAAATCAATCGAAATGCAAACGGCGTCATAGAGCTTTCCCCGGAACAGCAACCGCCACCTCTTGTGCAGGCCGAAACATTCGAATCGCTGAATATGTCACTTCTGCAGTCAGATTCTATTGGAGGTGATCTGAAGTTTCTCTTCAGTCTCCCGATGGCCGAGAAAGATTCTCTTTCGACGGCACCGATTCCAAAGATCAGCTTCAGCCCTGAAATAAAGGGAAATTTCAAATGGAAAACAGCAACAGAACTGGTTTTTTCTCCTGAGCCCGGCACTATGACCTGGGGTCAGTACATCTCAGTTTCTGTCGATTCCGTGGTTCCGCTCATGGGAGAAAAGTTTCAGCTCACAGGATGGAGCACATCATTTGAAGTACCCTATTTTAAGCTTGCCGGTAAAGTAGCGAGCTGGCCTATTTACAAAGACAAGCCCAGATTCATTGCATTTCTCAACTGGCACACTAACCAGATCGGCCCGGCCCCGCTTCTTCTCCTTTATGATCAGAAGTTTGACGCAAAGCCGCTGATCGGTGAAATAAAAGTTTACGACAGTGAAGGTGCACCGGTACCAATTAAAGTATTCCGTCCCGATTCTATCGACAAAGCAATTGATAAAAATCTCACGCCGGAATACTGCATTGCTCTTCAGGTAACAAGTCTCCCTGAACATTTAACCGCACTTACAGCGCAGATACCAAGCTGGGAATCGCCGGAGGGTCAGGAGAATATTCAGCGTGAACTGGTTGTCAATACTAACTTTACAACTGTACGATGGGGAGATTACAGCTATTCCTTTGATGAAAAGAAAGCAGCTGAAGAAGACGGGGAGCAGCGGGTAAGACAGCCGGCACCACTCTCATATGAATGGAGTGCTCTGTTCAGCAACACTTTTTCTCTCGCCGAGCTCAAAAAAGCACTTCGCATCAGCCCCCAGCCTCCTTCAATGTCAGTTTCAAGCTTTTACGACTACAACTACGAAACAGGTGAAAACTCTCCGGGTGTTTCGGTCTCCTTTACCCTGAATCCGGGTACCACTTACAAGCTCTCAATCCCAGGCTCATTTCAGGATATACTTGGAAACAGCTTAAAAACCCCTGTAAACACCTTGTTTAAAAGTGTCGACCTGCCCCCATCACTGGAACTGCCCGCAGAGAACATTCTTATCGAACAGAAACAGAACACCATTCCCCTCAGAGTCTGCAATATTAAAGACCTCAAGATCCGGGTTTACTCTTATACCAGTGCTGCAGATTTCGCCACAGCCCTCCTTTCAGGGAAACACAGCACCATGCTTGATTACGGCATAACAGACTCAGCCAAATCACTCTCTTTTGATTTCTCTTCACTCAAAGGTAACGTTCAGGAGACAATGGACATCCCCCTTGGAGAGCTTAAAGGGCTTATGTGCATCGAAGTCACCGGGGAAGGAACCGGAAGCGACGGTGGCAGCAGCATTACAGATGCAGTTCTGGTGCAGCGCAGCAATGCGGCTGTGACCGCCAAAGTCATGCAGGGACAGATTTTTACCTGGATAACAAGTCTTGATAATGGAAACCCTCTGGAAGGGATGAACCTTTCTCTTTACGACGGGGGGAAAATTACAAACAAGGGAGTTTCAGATCAGGCCGGTGTCGCATTCCTATCAGCCGAAGGCCTTGCGTCAGCTTACGGTACTTCCAGACCCTTTGCCGTTATTGCGGAAAAGGGTACTGACATCACGGTCGCACCTTTTGTAAACGATAACCTGGCGCAGCCCTGGCAGTTTGGATTAAAAGGGGAGGTTGAGGGTTTTGAGCCCCTCCATGCTTCTGTTTTCACAGAACGCGGCGTTTACCGTCCCGGTGACAGTGTCTATATTAAAATCATCGCCGCCTCAGAGGGAAAAGCCTCAGAAAAGGATCTCAGTATAAATATCAAGGACAGCCGCGGCCAGCAGGTATTAAGCCAGAAGCTCAATCTTGACAGCTATAATTCAGCAGATTTATCCCTGAAGCTCAAAGATCAGGCGCCTGTGGGCGAGTACTCAATTCACGTGTCCAGGTTCAAGAATTCCGCAGTATCAAAATTCAGAGTGGAAGAGTACAGGGTTCCGTCTTTTAAAGTTTCAGTCTCTAGTGAGAGCAAGCAGTGGGGAATAGGAGATAAGGTAGAAGGAGTCATAAATGCAAAATACCTTCACGGAGGCACTCTTGACGGCAGAGAAGCCAGGTGGGAAATTATCCGTCAGCCGGTTTCATTTACCCCGGCCGGATTTGAAAAATATGATTTCTTCTATAAAGAGCAACTCCAGCCTTCAGGGAATGTTGAGAGCGGATCTAAACGCCTTGACGGTCAGGGTCAGCTTGTCATCGAATTTCAACCAAACCACTCCTCGGCAACAGGCCCGATGCAGTATACGATCGAAGCTACAGTTACCGATGTCGACCGCCAGGCCTACTCCGGAAGGCTTTCAAGGACGGTACATCCAGCCGAGTATTATATAGGTGTAAAGCAACCGCCAAGAGCGGTTGTAAGATCCGGAGAAGAGATCACCGTTCCAATAATTGCGCTCAGTCCTGATGAAGTTATTTATAGCGGGGTAAAAGTTCAGACTGTACTTGAACGGGTGGATTATCATACAGCAGCACGGATGTCTGGTGAAGGGAGCGTTGACATGCTCAACAGACCGATTGCTGTGCCTGTCGATTACCAGGAGATTACAACTTCATACGCACCGGTTCCTTTTACATTTAAGGTGCCTTCAGCGGGACAGTTCCGCCTGAGGATCTGGTCAAAGGACAGTAAGTCAAGAGTCGTACAGACAGGCTTTACATTCACAGCATCCGGCAACAACGTTTCAGCGTGGCCCCGATTCGATCAGGATATAGTCGAAGTTGTAGCAGACAAGCAGGAGTATACACCCGGTGATGTTGCGAAGCTTGTCGTTCAGTCGCCGTTTAAAAAGGCTGAGGGCCTGGCCACTATTGAGGGTGAAGGATGGATAGAGTACATTCCTTTCACCATCAAAAACAATACGCCCTCAATATCCATTCCCATTCTTGATAAATACACACCAAACGTATTTGTATCTGTCATGCTTGTACGCGGGCGTATTCACACTGATAAAGATGCCTCGGGATTTGAAACAGGGGCTCCGGGGTTTAAAATCGGCTACCGTAACCTGAAAGTTGCTCCCAGGGACAAGAAACTGGATATCGCCGTGACAGGCCGCTCTATCGCCCAGCCCGGTCAGAAAATGAAAGTCTCCTTTTCTGTAAATGACTTCATGAATAATCCATCGGAAGCACGTATTACCTGCATGATCGTTGATGAAGCGATCCTGGGGTTAACAGGTTACAAGACTCCTGATCCCATATCCGCGATTTTCACCGAAAGATTCCTCGGTATCCGCACCGGAACATCGGTGCTTGACCTCCCCAGCGCAAAACGCTCCCGCTATGAGGCGGTTTTTGCAAGCGGAGATATGGATAAATCGGACCAGACAATGGAATTTTCAGAAGCACTTCGAAAACTCTTCAAAAGCACTGCCTACTGGAACCCCGGAATCCAGGTCGGCTCCGACGGAAAAGCGTCTTTTGAATTCGAGCTCCCCGATAATCTGACCACATACAGGATCATGGCTGTGGCAGTTGACCAGAAAGGCCGCCTGGGATCAGCGGACAAGCAGGTTACAATTAAAAAGCCGCTCATGATTCAGCCGGTAGTTCCAAGATTTGTTTATCCCGAAGACGAGCTGCAGATCGAGGCACTCGTTTACAATGGCACACAGAACCCCGGTAAAGTCAATGTAAGCCTGTCATGTACAGGGATGGAGCCTGTCGGGAGCAAGACATCCGGCAGTGCAGATATCAAGGCGGACGGAAGTACAACAATTCCGTTCAGGGTAAAAGTACAGCAGAACAGTGAAGCATCCGTAAAATTTACAGCCAGCATGGGAAATGTAAATGATGCCGTCGAGATAAAGCTTCCGGTTCTTCAGCCCGGCAACAGAAGGACCATTGTTCAAAGCCACTCCCCTGATGGATCCGGAGATATCACTGTCAACATACCCGCTGGCCGTATTCCCGGAACCACCAGTATGGAAGTTGTAATTTCCAATACCGCTCTCAGTGAGCTCAAAGATGCAATACAATACCTGATGAGATACCCTAACGGCTGTATCGAGCAGACCACAGCCACCGCATACCCCCTTGTGGTCCTTAAAGATCTTCTGCCGGTTATCGGCGTTAAAGTTGACATGGAAGATCTCAAGAAATTTTCAGAGGCCGGAGTCAGACGCATACTTTCTTTCCAGACACCATCGGGGGGACTGACATACTGGCCTGATAGTAAGCAGCCGCATGCCTTTGCCACAGCATTTGGTCTCACAGCTCTTATTGCGGCTAAAGAAAGAGGATACGATGTTCCCGATAAGGCTTTAAAAGGGATGGCAAATTATCTGGAAGCCTCTTTACGCGAGGGTAAGATTACAGGTGAGATGCCTCACGGCAGTATGGCTGATGCCGATACGCGGGCACTCTTTGTAATGACACTTGGAAGACTGGGTCGTCCTCAGAGAGGCTACATTGCAGAGCTGTGGAAAAAACGCGACCTGATGACACCTTTCGGGCTTTCTCTCCTGGCTATTGCTGTAAAGGAACTTCCGGGAGATCAATCACTCCTCAATCCCATCCTTTCTGAAATTGTAAAGGCCGCAGAGAAGGATAATAAAGAGGCCTGGTACGAAGGAAACCGTCAGGGCGGCTACAGCATGGGTTCACCTTTACGCTCGCACGCCGCTGCGCTTCTTGCCAGCGCGACCGCAGGCAATAACATGACCCCGAAATTTCTTAGCGGTCTTCTCAATCGTCGCCAATACGGCATGTGGGGCAATACACAGGAAAATGTGTTCGGAATAATGGGTGTTCATGCAGCCTCTGTGGGAAAATCCGGGGATAAAGGAAATAGTTTTTCTCTGACTGTAAACGGCAAAAAATATGATGAAGACGCTCTGGAGAAAAATTCTCCTCAGGTCTGGAGATTAAACCTTCAGGAACCTGATCTGGCTATCAGGAAAACAGGAAGCAGTCCTCAAAAAATCCATCTTCAGGCCCCTGCCGGCGCAATGGCATATCTGACTTCGAGAATCCAGTACGACGGTCAGTTAACTGAAGAGAACTGCAGGCCTCAGTCAAACGGTTTTACACTCACGCGCACTTATGAGACTCTCAGCGGAAAGCCAATCGAAGGTAAACCGATCAAACTGGGATCTCTTATCCGTGTCCGTCTGCGGCTCAAGACAGATAAGAGCTGTAACTATGTTGCTCTTGATGACAAACTGCCGGCAGGACTCGAGCCGCTTAACACAAACCTTGAGACAACCGAGCGCGTTTCAAAAGGAGAATTGACCACTATCGAGCAGCGCAGCCTGTCGGTGCTTTCCTATCAGGAAATACGCGACTCACGGGTAGCCTTCTTTGTAGATGAAATGCTTCCGGGCGAATACGAATACACCTATGTGGCCAGAGCAACCACAGAGGGTGAATTCCTTCGTCCTGCGGCAAGAGTGGAGAAAATGTACGAAACAGATATCTGTGCGACTTCATCAATTGACAGAGTGAAAATAACACGCGAAAAATGAATCTCAGGAATGTAAAAGAATTCATTTTAAGGGCATCCGATGGTTTACGTAAAGGGCAGCCCCGCTGGATCGCCTCAGCGGCTGCCCTCTCTTTACTGTTATTATTTGTGCTCTGGTGCCTTATCCCGGTTCCCTCCCGCCTTCTTGACGGGTATTCACAATCATGGCTTCTGTATTCCCGTGACGGAAAACTGATCCGTGAAGCAGTAAGTACAAGCGGTACACGTGCCACCTGGATCCCGATAGATACAATTGCCCAATCCCTCTCAGATGCGATTGTAGCCATAGAGGATAAGCGTTTTTTTTATCATCCCGGAATAGATCCCATTGCAGCAGCAAGATCACTGGTCCAGCTCTTTAACCGCAGCGCCACGTCCTCCGGAGCATCGACTATCACGATGCAGACCGCACGGATGCTCTACAAGTGCCCCCGTTCCCTTTCCGGCAAGCTGCTTCAGTGCCTTTACGCTCTCCGTCTGGAACGCACCCTCTCAAAACGGGAGATTCTCGAACAGTACCTTAACAGGGCAGAATTCGGGGCCGGATGCATGGGTGTGGAAGCCGCGTCGCGTAGATTTTTCGGTAAAAGCGCACGGGACATAACAACTGCTGAAGCGGCACTTCTAGCCGCCCTTCCGCAGGCCCCGACCGCTTACAACCCGCTGAAAGATCCCGCAAAAGCACGCGAGCGCCAGTCTCGAATCCTCCAGAAAATGCTCAGGAGAGCAAAGCTCAGCGAAGAGGAATTCAAGCTGGCTTCTGAAGAAGAGGTACGGATCGGAGGATTCCTCCCCCGGCTGCATGCGATGCACTTTACAGATTTTGTTCTGTCTCAGTCTCCAGAACCGGGAAAGATAATAACGACTCTCGATCTCAATCTGCAGACATATCTTGAGAAGCTGGTTTCCGATCATGTCTCATCTCTTAAAAGAGACGGCCTGACAAACGCAGCAGTTGTGGTACTTGACAACAACGACGGAGGAATTCTGGCTATGGCCGGTTCTGCCGATTACTGGAGCGAACCCAGCGGATCTGTAAACGGCGCAGTCTCCCTTCGTCAGCCCGGCTCTACCCTCAAGCCTTTTACTTATGCATTAGCCTTTGAAAACGGAAAAACGCCCGCCAGCATTGTCGCTGATATCGAAACGGAATACATAGGCTCTAAGGGGGAGCTCTTTTCCCCGAAAAACTATTCCCATACTTTCAACGGACCCGTTCTCATGCGTGAGGCCCTGGGTAGAAGTTTAAATGTGCCCGCTATCCGCACCCTCAATTTTGCCGGCCTTGAGACTTTTCTTGACCGCCTTCATCAAGCCGGTTTCAAGTCTCTTTCCCGTGATGCAAACTACTACGGGCTGGGGATTACCCTGGGAAATGGTGAGGTTACACTGCTTGAACTGGCTCAGGGGTACGCGATGTTTGCTCGCGGGGGGTATCCTGTTACTGCAAAAGCGGTTATGGATCAGAAGATTGAACCCGGGAAAAAAAGAGTTTTCAGCGAGCAGATCAGTTTTCTCATAACAGACATTCTCAGCGATGATCTTTTGCGGATACAGGCATTCGGCGCGGTAAATCCGCTCCTGTTTGACTTTCCATTTGCTATAAAGACCGGCACCAGCGCAAACTGGCGAGACAGCTGGGCAGTCGGGTATTGTAAAGACTTTACGCTTGCAGTCTGGGCGGGAGATTTTGAGGGAGCAACCATGGACAGGGTTTCCGGTTCTATCGGAGCCGGACCGCTTTTTAACAAGGTACTGAATCTCATGGTATACGGAAACTCCGTGCCGCGTATCCCTGTCATGCCCAAACCTCCCGCTGGAGTCGAGCAGATTACAGTCTGCCCTCTTTCAGGAATGACACCCGGGGAGTACTGCCCATCAAGCAGACCCGCATTTGTACTGGCTGAAAAAAATGTCCGGCCGGTCTGTGATGTACACCGGAAGATACGCATTGATAAGCGCAACGGCCTGCTTGCGTCAGGCAACTGCCCCTCGCGCTTCACAGAAGAACGTGTGTTTGCCGTGCTTCCCTCAAGGTTTGCCCAATGGCAGGCAGAAAACGGGTCCTTACCTGTTCCACCACATTCCTATTCTCCCCTCTGTCCCCAGGGAGGTATAACGGCGAATGCTTTAGTTATCACCTCACCAAGGCCTGGTGAAAAATACCTGATAGAGCCGGGATACAGCATGGCCACACAGTCAATCGCCCTCAAAGGCGAATGCGACCCTCCGCTTCCTGATGTAAACTGGGAAGTGGACGGTAAAATAGTGGCAAAAGCAAAGTGGCCCTATACGGCCGACTGGAAACTCTCAAAAGGCAAACATGTCATAAGGATGTCGGGCGGAGGGATGAAAAGCGATCCGGTCGAGATCGAGGTCAGGTAAAAGTCACAAGTCACAAGTCACAAGTCACAAGAAGGAGAAGAGGTGGTCCGACACCTGCAGCCGGATGGTTCCACACCGGTTTCAGGTATCGGGAAATCATGACAGATATTTATTTATTGAAGCTGCCGCCTCTCTGCCATGGAATATTGCTCTTACCACAAGCGATGCCCCTGTAGCGGCATCTCCGGCTGCAAACACCCCTTTTACACTGGTCGCATAAGAACCATCTGTTTTGATGTTTCCCTTTTTGTCAAACTCGACACCAAGATCCTCAGTGAGCCTGTTGTGCTCAGTGTGCACGAAGCCCATCGCAAGAAGAACCATATCGATGTCTATCCAAACATCTGAATCAGGTATTTCCTGCATACCCATTACCCCGGTTTCGGAGTTTCTCTTCCACTCCACCCGGACAAAATGCGCCTGCTGCACTTTTATATCCCTTCCGGAAAACGCCTTTATTGAAAGATTCCAGTCACGCTCACATCCCTCCTCATGTGAAGTAGACGTACGCAGTATCTGCGGCCAGTAAGGCCACGATGGATTATGAGGGTAACCCCATTCAAGTGGTTTGGGCATGATTTCGTACTGGTAAATCTTTTTTGCCCCCTGCCGGACCGCAGTACCGACACAATCCGCTCCCGTGTCTCCTCCTCCAAGCACCAGCACGGCTTTATTGCGGGCTGAAAGTATCTGGTGCTCGCTTGCTTCACCTTCAGAAAAAAGGTTTGCCCCCTTCAAATATTCCAATGCATAATGAATACCCTCCAGACCACGTCCCGGCACCACTATGTTACGGGGATGCCCTGCGCCGGCAGTAAGCAGCACTACATCAAAACTTTTCCTTAAATACCTGACAGAAATATCCTCACCTGCGGTAATATCAGTTTCGAATACTACACCTTCTTCTTTCATACTATTAACTCTTCTGTCGATAACATGTTTTTCCAGTTTGAAACCAGGAACCCCATACCTGAGCAGTCCTCCGATTTTATCAGACTTTTCAAACACTGTTACCTTGTGGCCGTAACGGCGAAGCTGCTGAGCCGCGGCAAGACCGGAAGGACCCGATCCGATTACCGCCACCTTTTTCCCTGATTCCTTTTCAGGTTTCACAGGTACTACCCAACCTTCGGCAAAAGCACGTTCTATTATCACAAGTTCAATCTGCTTTATGGCAACCGGGCTCGTATTTATTGATAGAGTGCATGAGGCCTCGCAGAGTGCAGGACAGATCCGGCCTGTAATCTCGGGAAGATTATTTGTGATCTCAAGCCTTTCATAAGCTTCCTTCCATTTACCTCTGTACACCAGATCGTTGAATTCAGGTATCAGGTTCAGGACAGGACACCCCATGGCATGACAATAGGGAATACCGCAGTCCATGCAGCGCGCGCCCTGTCTGGTTATTTTTTCATAACCATGCCGTACTGTGACCTCATGGTAATCAGATATACGTTCCGATACGGGCCGTTTTTGCATCTCAACCCTGGCGTACTCCATAAATCCTGTTGCTTTGCCCATTATCTGTAAACCTCCTCGGTGATAGTCACCACTTCAATTTCCCTGAGCTCCTCTTTTTTGATCCTGTCAAGCACCCGCTTGTACTCCATCGGAATCACCTTCACAAACTGGTGAACCATATCAACCCAGTTCCTCAGAATCCTTTCGGCCTGAAGACTTCCGGTAAGCTGAGCATGATTTCTGATAAGTTTCAGAAGAAGCTCCTGATCGGCAGCATCAACTACCGGCTCTATATCCACCATTTCAAGATTGCAGCGTGTATCAAACAACTGGTTTTCATCGAGCACATATGCCACTCCTCCGCTCATCCCGGCCGCAAAGTTCACCCCCGTCTGCCCCAGAATGACAACAACACCGCCGGTCATGTACTCGCACCCATGATCACCTGCTCCCTCGACCACTGCAGTGGCTCCGCTGTTTCTTACAGCAAAGCGCTCCCCGGCCATACCGCAGATATATGCCTCACCGCTGGTTGCCCCGAACAGATTGACATTTCCGGCAATTATGTTCTGGTGCGCCTGGAAAGTAGAAGCTCTGGGAGGATAAATAATAAGCTTTCCCCCGGAAAGCCCCTTGCCAAAGTAATCATTGGCATCTCCCTCCAGCTCGAAAGTTATACCTGGAGCCAGAAATGCCCCGAAACTCTGCCCGGCCGATCCAGTGAATTTACACTTGATAGTGTCAGGCGGGAGCCCTTTAGACCCGAACTTTTTTGCGACTTCAGCGCTCAGTGATGCCCCGACCGTTCGATTGCTGTTGCGTATTGAGGCAAACAGGCTCACTGGCGCTTTGCTCTGCAATGAAGCCTGTGCCTTTTCAATAAGCTCATTGTCAAGTGATGTCGAAAAGTCAAGCGCCTGACTTCCGGAGAAACGCAGTGATCCGCCTTCCGGAACTGATGGCGTCATAAGGACCCTTGTAAAATCAAGCCCTCCGGCTTTCCAGTTATCCAGTGCCTTCCTTACATCAAGGATATCTGCCCTGCCCACCATTTCATCAACTGTCCTGAAACCAAGCTCAGCCATGATTTCCCTTACATCCCGGGCAATAAATGTCATGAAATTCATAACATTCTCAGGCTTGCCTGCAAAACGGTTCCTCAATTCAGGATTCTGTGTTGCAACTCCGACCGGACAGGTGTTCAGGTGGCATTTGCGCATCATCACACACCCCAGTGAAACCAGCACTGCAGAGCCGAACCCGAACTCCTCCGCACCCAGAAGAGCGCCTATCACCACGTCCCTTCCGGTCTTCATCTGCCCGTCAACCTGCACCCTGATACGGCTGCGGAGCTTATTTAATACCAGTGTCTGCTGGGTTTCTGCAAGCCCGATCTCCCATGGTATACCGGCGTGCTTTATTGAGGAAACCGGAGATGCCCCGGTGCCGCCGTCGTGACCGCTTATAAGTACCATGTCCGCTTTACCTTTAGCCACACCCGCAGCAACAGTTCCCACTCCCGCTTCTGCCACAAGCTTTACAGATACCCTCGCTTCACGATTTGCGTTTTTCAGGTCGAAAATCAGCTGCGCCAGATCTTCTATACTGTAGATATCATGGTGGGGCGGCGGTGAAATCAGCATTACCCCGGGAGTGCTGTGACGCACCCTGGCTATCATCTGGTCAACTTTGTCCCCGGGAAGCTGCCCGCCTTCACCCGGTTTTGCTCCCTGGGCAATTTTAATCTGCAACTCGCGTGAGTTTACAAGGTAGTTTATCGTAACCCCGAAACGCGCCGATGCAACCTGTTTGATCGCGCTCTTGAGCGAATCTCCCGAAGAAAGAGGCTGATACCGTACTTCATCCTCTCCACCCTCGCCTGAGTTACTTGAGGCACCAATCCGGTTCATGGCAATTGCTATTGTCTCGTGAGCCTCTTTACTTATAGATCCAAACGACATGGCAGAACTTACGAATCTCTTTACAATAGATTCAACAGGCTCAACCTCACTCAGGGGAACCGGAGTACATTTTTTAAATGTAAACAATCCCCTGATCGTGCACAGGTTTCTTGAAATATCATTTATCATGGACGCATACTGCTTGTAGGCATCGTAATTTCCGGTGCGCACTGCAGACTGAAGATGCGCCACTGCTTCAGGGCTGAAAAGGTGTTTTTCGGAGTTTTTCCGGTAGTGAATGTTGCCTCCGGAATCAAAAGCCGGCGAAGAAACCGGCAGGACCGAAAAAGCCCTTTTGTGACGTTCAAGTGACTCTGCAGCTATTGCCTCAAGACCTATACCCTCAATTCTTGAAGGAGTTCCCGGAAAGTATCTGTCAATAACATCGCTGTTAATACCTACAGCTTCAAAGATCTGAGCCCCTCTGTAACTCCTTATTGTAGAAACTCCCATCTTTGACATTACTTTAAGTAAACCCTTTTTCACGGCTGTTATATAATTCTCTATCGCCGATTCCACTCTCAGACTTACGGGCAGGCAGTCCTGAGACTTGAGTCCCGCAATAGTTTCCAGTGCCAGATAAGGGTTAACCGCACTGGCACCATATCCTATAAGCATTGCAAAATGCATCACCTCACGAGCCTCTCCGGTCTCAACTATAAGCCCGGCCTGCTGCCTTTTGTGAACCCTTATCAGGTGATTGTTTACAGCTGATATTGCCAGAAGTGCTGGAATGGGAACCTGTCCTTCCCCTGCATCCCTGTCACTCAGGATTATAAAAGAATTTCCCTCGGTTACCTTCTGCTCCGCTGAAACACAGAGCCGCTCAAGTGCACTTTTGAACCCACCCTGGCCCTCATCAGCCGGTGCGACCATCGGAAGCTTTGCCCAGCGGACATCATCATTCCCTGAATTCTGCAGCCTGAACATATCATCATTCGACAGAACAGGGTACAGAAGCTTTAATTGATGACAGTGCTGGGGAGTTTCCTCCAGTAAATTTCCTTCCCTTCCGACAAAGCTCATCAGCGACATCACCAGGTTTTCCCTGTAAGGATCTATTGGCGGATTGGTCACCTGGGCGAAAAGCTGCTTGAAATAATTGTAAAGCAGCTGCGGGCGATGCGATAGTACCGCCAGGGCAGTATCGTTGCCCATCGAGCTGATCGGTTCCTGACCATTCTCTGCCATGGAGCCGATTATCATATTGATATCTTCTACAGTATAACCGAATATTTTCTGCTGCCGGATAAGCGTTTCCCGTGTGCAGGCTACTGAGCCTGGTGCCTGAAACAAACCTTTCAGTGCTATGGAATTTTTTTCAAGCCAGCGACGGTAAGGCTTTCTTCTTGAAATCGCCGCTTTAATTTCATTATCAAACAGTATTCTGCCCAGAGAAGTATCTACCAGGACCATTTTTCCCGGAGCCAGACGTCCTTTCTGCAGCACCTCTTCTGGAGCTATGTCAAGAACACCCGTTTCAGATGCCAGAAGCATTCTGCCGCTTTTTGTTATAACATAACGGGCAGGCCTGAGCCCGTTGCGGTCAAGCGTGGCACCTACCTTTACACCATCAGAAAACGCGATAGCTGCCGGACCGTCCCATGGTTCCATGATCGAAGCGTGGTATTCATAAAACGCCCTGCGGTCCTGGCTGATGTGAAGTTTGGAACCGAAAGGCTCAGGAACCATCATCATCATTGAATGCTCAATTGATCTGCCATTGTTTGCAAGAAGCTCAAAGACGTTGTCAAATATTCCGGAATCACTCAAAGATTTATTCATCACCGGATGAACCTTCTTTATGTCACTTCCGAAAAGGTCCGACTGCAGCGAATCTTCACGTGCAATCATTTTATTTATATTGCCCCGTAATGTGTTTATCTCTCCGTTATGCGCGATGTACCGGAAGGGCTGCGCCAGGGGCCATGAAGGGAAGGTATTGGTAGAATACCGCTGGTGAACGATAGCAAGCGCACTCTGAAACTCCGGATCACTTAAATCGGGGTAAAATGATTCAAGCTGCGGCGCTACAAACATTCCTTTGTAAACAATCGTTCTGCTGGAAAAAGAGGTGATATAGACATCTTCGATCTCAAACTCCATCTCCTGCATCCGGCGTTCGATACATTTCCGTACGACGTAAACTTTCCGTTCGAGACTATCCTCCTGTACTTCGAATTTCACAAAGACCTGTGTTACAAAAGGCATTGATTTGCGCGCCATCTCTCCAAGGCACCCGGAACAAACCGGCACATTCCTCCAGCCAAGTACAGTTCCGTTCTCCTGCCGTATCACCTCGTTGGCTGCATCTATTGCTTTCAGACGCGCATTGGAGTCTGTCGGTAGAAAAAACATTCCCGCGGCATATTTCCCTTCCCCGGGAAGCATTATCCCCTGAGTCGCGCATTCCCGCTGGAAAAACGAGTGCGGCAGCTGAAGCAGTATCCCGGCTCCATCCCCGGTCATCGAATCTCCGCCAACTGCCCCGCGGTGAACCAGGTTCTTAAGAATCGAAATGCCGTCACTGACTATCTGATGCGATCTGCGGCCATTCACATTTACAATGAAGCCCACACCGCAACTGTCATGCTCAAATTGCGGATCGTACAAACCCTGTTTTTTCATATTCTGCCGAAATCCTCTCTATATAAACACTTGATAAATACCTGCACTGCCGCTTACCCTTCTACTTCAGATAAAGAACACCTTCCTGTTTCATGGAGTTGACAGTCAGCCATAACGTCCTGTCCTGATCACCTTTTACTGTCTCCAGCACATGAATCACATTTTTCCACGCATCTGCTTCCAGAACTAAATTCTTCAGACAATTGGGAAAACTCTGTATGACATCCTCATGATAGAGCTGTCCGGATTTTTCCGGATATATTGCCATGTAAAGCATATCCAGTTCCACCAGATCGTTAAAAAAATGGGTGCCCAGGGATACATCCGGTACTAGACCCTCATGCATAGCCGCTATCTCACAGAGAACCGAGACTGTATTGATTTCCGCGAATGAGACCGGAACTCCCAGAGACGGAGTAGATGTACCCCATCGCCCAGGCCCCAGAAGCATCACTGTTTTTCCCTTTTTCTTTTTGTCGAAATGAGCAAGTTTCCCGATAAGCCTTGCTGCCGCGTACCTGTCTGCCATACTGAGACTGCTGTAAGCCCGCGGGATTACATAGATAAAACGATGTACGCCTTCATCACGGCTTGTCCCGATTATCGGCCCGCTGGTCCGGACCAGTATCCGCTCTTCAGGTATGCCCCCCGGAAGCTCTATTGAACGGCTTTCTCCTTTAACCTGAAAAGGCCGGCACTGGACGAGATTTATGCGGAAATTTTTTTCATCTGCAAAGTTCAAGGTAAACTCAATGTCTACAGCATGTTCATAAGCAGCATGAAGAGTCCTGAGCAGCTCTCTCATCACATTCACAAATCCGGTTTCTGAAAGAAGCTTATCGAAAGTTAAGATATACGGAAATATCTCTCTTCCGCTTTCTGCCGCACGCTGTTCCATTTCCAGGTCGCGGAAAGCGAAAATGTCCAGAGGAATATTACGGGCCTCCTGATTTACATCCTCAAAGAAACGGGTCTGGAGCCTGTTGTGCTGAAGATCGATGGCGTCAAAACGCCTCTGGGTATACCGCCTTACTTCATCGGGACTTGATTCCGGACGCTTAAGGGGGGTATTGAGTGCCACAATCCTGGTATAATCGTCATCTGAACGATCAACCGCCCGGGTACCAAGCCCGAATACAAGACGCAGCACACCTTCTGAGGGATCGATTTCACTGTTCCAGACAAAAGGATTGAATGAGAATCCCACACCGGCTGCATGGGGATAGTAATAACTCCCATGCATCTCACCAGAGACCCGCTGTACAAGAAGCGCCATCTGCTCGTCCTGATCCAGAAGCCCCCGACGGGCACGGTACTGAAGAGCCTCGCGGCTCATTGTGCTTGCGTATACGGTCCTGACTGCTCTGGTGAAACTCTCAAGCCGATCCTGCGGCGTCCCCTGATTGGCACAGAACACACTCTCATATTTCCCGGAAAACGCATTGCCGTAGGCATCCTCCAGTAAGCTGCTGGAGCGAACAATAATAGGAGACTGTCCAAAATAGTCCAGCATCTGCATGAACTGCTCATTGATATCAGAGGAAAAGCTGCCATTCAGCATCCTCTCTGCCATCTCCTCTGCTCCATCAAGCAGGGAGCCGCTTGTCTTGAGCTTGCGCCTCATCCACCAGCATTTATTCTGAACAAGATACGTATAGAAAACATCAGAACCGATATAAAAGGAATCATGCACTTCCAGTAACCCGCTGATCCCAGGCGCATTTCTGGCCAGAATGGCTCTTGCGATCAGCATACCGGCGGATTTGCCCCCGATAAGTCCGGTACCGATCATTTTTCCTCCGATGTTTACAAGATCACCAAGATCAAGATACCTGGAAGCAAGGGTCAGAAGCCGCGAGTCCCTCGTAACAGCCATACGAAGAAGTTGCTCTTTGAGGGTTTCTGCTTCTTTGAGATTATCTGCATGTGCTTCAAAAAGCCTCTGGGCGCGTCTGAAATTTCTTGTCCAGATATCGATACGCTGGGCCGAGAAATCAAGCCACGGCCTGGGGTCGATCTCCATGATTTCAGAGATTACCGCGCTCGATGTCACCGGATTGAACTGATCTTCATCCCAGCTATGAAGCATGTACATTGTTGGCGAGTGGCGTTTAAAGACCTTCTGAGGATGAAGATACAATTTTGTACCGTTGCGCCGGATATCAATAACTACCTGCGCTGTCTCATGTATCGCCCCGATTGCGCTTTTCATGTGACGATCTCTGAGCAGGCCAAAGTAAGTTGCAGTATCATAATCGTAGAGATAGGGACAGGTCAGCATGAAAAAATTCCCAAGCATCCGATCGCTGTACCAATCCACGGAGAGCTCAGAGAGGCAGTCAAATATGTAACAGGCGCCAAATCCGGTGTTTTCTATTACAGAAAATATAGCTGAAATAAAATTCTCGAACCCCTCCTCCGGATGAAGCTCACAAATATGTACCGATGGATTGGGAGAGACAAGTGGTCTGTGATCGGCGAATCGAAAATAGGTTAGAGGCTTGCCCGCACTTATTGACTCCCTGCTGAAATGCTCCACAAATGGAATGTAATCTTCTATTGAATCGACCTGCCATACAATGTTATCACCAGGAAGCACACCCTGGAGTACTCTATCGAGACCGGGTAGACCCGTGCTGAGAGAACTGTGGACTTTCTGCATAATAAGGCCTCTAAAGTGAATTTAAGCCGTAAAGTATGCAACTAATATGCCACTAATGGAATGTCATATCTTCAAAGTACCCTGAGCATATCTGCCCAATACACTTTTATAGCATAAAAGAGGCACAGATTACAATTTTGTACCTCCGTCAAAGCCGCAAATCCCAACGAAGAAACCCAGACTTCTTATGATACATTTTTGTACCAAACATAGATAACTGGCACATAGTTGTGCTAAATTTGACCCTGGCCAAACTTTGGTCCGTTCCTGCCTTCAAGGCCCATTTAGGCGTTCATACCCCTCAGAACCACATATCCATGCAGTCAGGAGTCCTTTTTCCGCCAACTCAAAAATGTTTCTGTTCTGATTAACAACATGCGACTGTATTGTGGCACGAAATTTGAATATTAGGCTGGAACGAAAAAGGAAACTAACCGGGTATTAACAATATAGAGGAGTTTAATATGAGTATCCGTCATGAAGTAAATCTTTCAATTAAACCAGTGGATTCATTTACATTTGAATGTCAGGGAAAGGTATCCGACTATTTTGGAACGGACACATTCAGTGAAAATGTAATGAAGAGAATGATAAGCGAGAAAACCTTCAACGCATTCAAACAGTGGCAGGAAGAGGGAATCTCCATCAAAAACGAGCAGGCCGACGAAATAGCCAATGCCATGAAAGAGTGGGCAATGAATAAAGGTGCTAACTCCTACTCCCACTGGTTTCAGCCCATGACCGGTCAGACTGCCGAAAAGCATGACAGTTTTATCTCTGTAAATGGTACCGGACAGATCCTGGAAAAACTAACCGGTACAAAATTGATTCAGGGTGAACCGGATGCATCCTCGTTTCCCTCTGGTGGCCTCCGGGTCACATTTGAGGCGCGCGGTTACACTGCCTGGGACCCTTCTTCACCAGCCTTTATCATCAGCGGGGGTAAGGGGAAGACTTTGTGCATCCCTACAATATTTATCTCCTATACCGGAGAAGCGCTGGATAAAAAATTACCGCTTCTTAGAAGTGAACAGGCACTCAATAAAGCAGCCTGTGCCATGCTCAGGCTTTTCGGGAATTCAGAAATAAAGAACGTATATTCAACCTGCGGACCGGAGCAGGAGTATTTCCTTATTGACCAGAAATATTACAAGATGCGCACCGACCTCCAGCTTACCGGCCGCACACTTATCGGGGCACCCTCGCCCAAGGGTCAGCAGCTTGAGGATCAGTACTTCGGGTCGATAAAGGACCGGGTAATCGGTTACATGAATGAAGTCGGCTCTGAGGCACACAGACTGGGCATTCCGGTAACCACCCGACATAATGAAGTGGCACCACACCAGTACGAGTTTGCACCTTATTATGAAAGGTCAAATCTGGCTGCCGATCATAATATCCTTCTGATGGACATAATGCGAAAAGTAGCAAAACGGCACGGCCTTGAATGCCTGCTTCACGAAAAACCGTTTGCGGGAATAAACGGAAGCGGGAAGCATGTAAACTGGGCTCTCTCCGATGAGAAGGGGTCTAACCTTCTTAACCCGGGAGAGACACCGGAGGAGAACCTGCAGTTTCTTACATTCCTTGTTGCGGTGATTCAGGCAGTAAACAAACACGGCGATCTTCTGCGCCTGTCTGTTGCCAGCGCTGGAAATGAACACCGTCTGGGAGCAAACGAAGCCCCACCTGCAATTATGAGCGTGTATCTTGGGGAACACCTCAATAAAGTTATCACAAACATTGAAAGCGGTACCCGGGATAGAATCTCAAAGCAGGACATAGTTGATTTCGGTATCGGTCACCTTCCAAAATTCTTCCGTGATACAACGGACCGCAACCGCACTTCGCCTTTTGCATTTACAGGCATGAAGTTTGAGTTCAGGGCAGTAGGGAGCTCATTTAATATTTCCAACGCGATTACGATCATTAACTCCATTATTGCCGATTCCCTTAACAACCTCAATGAGAAAATCAGCGCTGCCATGAAGAAGGACTCTTTTGAAAACGCAGTGCTGACTGTGCTGTCAGCTGCAATCAAAGAAAACAAGCCGATCCTCTTTGAAGGGAATAACTATTCTGAGGAATGGCACATCGAGGCAGCCAGACGGGGACTTCCAAATGAGCCTTCAACGGCGGGAGCTCTTACAGCTCTGGTTGATCCCGAAAATATCAAACTTTTTGAAAGACTGGGCGTGTTCAGTAAAACTGAGCTTTTAGCCCGGCATAACATCTGGCTTGACATTTACAACAAAGTGCTCGATATAGAAGCCAAAACACTGATCGATATGGTTAATTCATCGGTGCTTCCCCCAGCTTATGAATTCCAATATTCGATCGGGAAAACAGTTCTGCAGATCACAGAAATTTCCAAAAATCCTGATCTCAAGCTGAACCCTGAGGTTTTAAATAACAGAAAGGAACTTTACAATCATATAAGTGATGTCATCCTTTTCGTTAACAGGAATATAAAGATTCTTCAGGAGATGGTTAAAAAGGCGGAATCGATGCATGAGGAAGAGCGGGCAAATTTCCACTTTAACGAGTTAAAGCCCCACATGGAACATATCCGCCGTCATGTTGATGATCTGGAAACTTTTGTGCCGGACAGTGAATGGCAGCTCCCGAAGTATAAGGAGATGTTGTTTATCTGCTGATTAAAACTCCTGGACTGCAGGTACGCGCAGAAGACAGGATATCACTCACTGTCTTCTGATTTAGTATATTCAAAACGACACATTTTTGTATCAAGGAAGAAGTAGCTATGATTATTTCCGAGTTAAAGGCCAATCTGGGGTTCAATGGACTTTCAGTTCTCTACCATATCGCCCGTGTTCTGGGCAACGCTGGAGCACTGGAAAAGACCATGACTGAAGTTCTGGAGGTCCTTGAGATTCACGCAGGAATGAACCGGGGAATGATCTCTCTTCTAAATCCTGACCGTAGTGAACTGGTTGTAGATATAGCCCGGGGCATATCTGAATATGGCCGGAGAAAAGGAAAATACAAACTGGGAGAGGGTATCACCGGGAAAGTTGTTGAAACCGGCAAGCCAGTTGTCATTCCAAAGATCAAAGATGAGCCGGGCTTTTTAAACCGTACCGGTGCCAGATCGAACCTCAAGGAAAACGATATCGCTTTCCTGTGTGTACCCATAAAAGCAGGCAAATCAGTCATCGGGGCTCTGTCAGTTGACAGAATCTACTCAGATAAACAGACGCTTCAGGATGAACTCAGATTTCTGGAGGCGATCGCGGATCTTATAGCCCAGGTTGTTAATGATCGCAGGCAGGCCCGGATTCTTGCCCTGGAGAAAGAAAACAGGGAACTCAAGAAAACTCTGGAAGAACGTGGGAGACCCGATGAGATGACCGGTAATTCAAGTGTGATGCGTGAAGTGTACCGTCAGATCGCTCAGGTGGCCCCCTCTCCTACAACTGTTCTGGTTCGAGGACAGACCGGCACCGGAAAAGAACTTGTGGCCCGTGCCATTCACGAAAAGAGCGTTTCCAGGGGCGGTCCTTTCATTGCCGTAAACTGCGCCGCGCTTCCGGAGTCGCTTCTGGAAAGTGTTCTATTCGGACACGAAAAAGGCTCATTTACAGGAGCAACAGAAATGAAAGTTGGTCAGTTTGAAGCCGCCAACGGTGGAACGCTGTTCCTTGACGAAATTGGAGAGATGCCCCTGAGTGCCCAGGGGCGCCTTCTCAGAGTGATTCAGGAAAAGGAATTTCAGCGGGTTGGCGGCACAAAAATGATAAGAGTGAATGTCAGGCTAATTTTGGCCACAAATCGTGATCTGGAAAAAGATGTAAAAGAGAACCGTTTCAGGGAAGACCTTTTCTACAGAATAAATGTCTTTACAATATATGCTCCACCGCTCAAGGACCGCGGTTCAGATGTGCTGCTTCTGGCGGATTATTTTACAAAAAAGTATTCGAAAATTGTCAGTAAGACTATCGAACGTATCTCCACACCCGCAATCGATATGCTCCTTGCCTATCACTGGCCGGGAAATGTGCGGGAGCTTGAGAATGTTATTGAGCGCGCGGTAATTGTCGCCGAAGACAATACCATTAACGGTCATGATCTCCCTCCTACTCTTCAGTTAAAGGATCTCTCTTCTACCGGGGAACGCAGAAGATCTTTTGAGAGTCTGGTGGAGGCTTATGAAAAAGAACTGCTCACAGATGCTCTTAAAGACACCAGGGGAAACCAGACTGAAGCCTCGAAACTTCTGGGGACCACAAAGAGGATTGTTCAGTATAAGGTGTCAAGATACGGAATCGATTACGAGAGGTTTAAAGACTGACATGGGTAACCGTTAGATCATATCGAGCTGACCCGACAAACCTGGAAGATAGTTCAAAAACAGAGAAAGCATTTATAGGGGGAACCACAGGATGAACTCCCCCTGGCTTCAGGCCTCGCACAATTGACTATTTTTATTATAGAATTTTGCGCGAGTCTTGAAGCCCACCCCCTCCCTCGAATGATTGTCTTTATTTAATAAAAATTTCCGGCTATGCTTACCTGTCAAATTGTTTTCTGATAGTTTTAATAATTGAAAAAAGGAGAAAACATCCCTGTTTTCTCCTGCAAGTCATTTTTCCTTTTCTACCCTATCGCGCATCCCCCTTCTTCTCCTGTCCTGATTCTTATGCACTGCTGCAGTTCAGTGATAAAAATCTTTCCATCACCAATTTTGCCGGTACGAGCGCCCTTGATTATTGCATCAACAGTGGGCTTTACAAAATCCTCATTAACCGCAATTTCCAGTTTAATTTTTTTGAGCAGATTGATCTCTGCAATATTACCCCGGTAGCTTTCGGTGTATCCGGCCTGCTGCCCGCAACCGATTACATTTGAAACTGTCATTTTAAATACTTTTGCTTCAAACAGGGCCTTTTTGACATCAGGCAGTCTGATCGGCTGTATTACAGCTGTTACCATTTTCATATTTTTTATCCTCCCCTTTTAACAAATTGCTTATGCCTTAGTTATCGGTAGTAAATATCTGGAAGCCATTGTATGCCTCAAGACCCATTTCGCCAATATCGAGTCCCCCGATCTCCTCTTCACGTGTGACACGCAGGCCTATAGTCTTTTTTACTATGAACCACAGCAGAAGTGACAATCCAAACGCGGTTGTGCCTACTGCTGCTATACCTGTCAATTGGGAGACAACCTGTCCGGTTCCTCCACCATAGAAAAGTCCTTCGACTCCGTTTATATATCCGGGTACAGCAAAGAGGCCTACTGCCAGTGTCCCCCAGATACCATTTACAAGGTGAACCGAGAGAGCGCCTACTGGGTCGTCAAGTCTGGCTTTATCAATAACGATGACCGATATCACAACCAAAATTCCCGAAATGGCTCCTATTACAATGGCACCCGCAGGAGAAACAACTGCACATCCTGCCGTTACAGCCACCAGTCCCGCAAGACTTCCATTAATAATCATCGACAGATCCGGTTTCCCTACTAGCTTCCACGCTGTAAACATCGAAGTAATTGTACCGGCACATGAAGCCAGTGCAGTTGTAAGAGCGATCCTGGGCACATTAGCCGTAAGCGCCAGCTCACTTCCAGGGTTAAACCCGAACCATCCAAGCCAGAGTATAAAACCTCCAAGAGTTGCAAGGGGAATGGAATGTCCCAATATCAATCGTGAAGAACCATCTTCCCTGTATTTTCCAAGCCGTGGTCCCAGTAGAAGTATTCCAGCCAGCGCTGCCCATCCTCCGACTGAATGAACCACCGTTGATCCGGCGAAATCATGGAATCCCATAGACGCAAGCCATCCTCCACCCCAAACCCAGTGACCTCCTATGGGGTAAATGACAGCAACCATAACAGTCCCGAACAGTATAAACGCGCTGAACTTTATCCTCTCTGCCACAGCTCCGGATATGATCGAACATGCAGCCGACGCAAATGCGAGCTGAAAAAAGAAAAACGCAAACATCGGGATATTGGAGACCGGGCTTGCAGCCTTCTCATTTACAAGGAATGATCCGGCCCCTATTAACGCGTTCCCCTCCGCGCCAAAGGTAAAACCATAACCTATAGCCCAGAACGCTACCGCAGCAAGAGCGAAGACTACATAGTTTTTGGCTAGAATATTAACCGCGTTCTTTGCTCTGCAGAATCCTGCCTCTACAAACGCAAACCCTGCGTTCATGAAGAAAACCAGGAATCCTGCGACAAGCACCCAGAGCGTGTCTACAGTGTTGATCCCCGTCCCATCCTGCGCCATCGCGGCAAAGGGTACCACGGCTGCTGTCAATGCAGCAAGCCTTGTGAGGTTTTTCATACCTACTCCTTTCGAATTGAGAATTGTTTATATTGACTACAACTTTGTATTTACTTATAATATTCAGTCAGAACTGTAAATAGTGCAATAGGTATGCCAAAGCATTTCCCAGAGTGTAAATGCCGTTTTTCGTTAATTTTCGAGTACAGCGTAGAACTGAATTGTACCAAAGAGATCAGTGCGGTACAAAAGTGTTCCAGGAGGCAATCTGTCACATTGCTTACATTTGTTAAATCAATTCGGCCGGTTGCGGCAGATTCACACGGAAACAGGCTTCTATTGATCACACAAAATTGAGCCTGTCACACATCGGGGGAAATAAATATACTACCTAACTAATGCACCCGGATCAAGGCGAAATGCGCTTATCCCTTGTGCATACAGTCTTTCACAAATCGCAGATGTTCCACTGGTGTGGTGCACCTGCGATTCACTTCGTCTTTCCCGGATGCATAAGTTAGGTACTAATGAATTCTGAAGTATAAAGAGAGTCGGCCCTGTGAAGTCATACGATATAATGCTTAAAGGATACAGAGTACATTATCTGTATCCACCTTCACAGTACCGGAACCGATCTCCTGGAGCAGAAGAAGACGGCAACGTAAAGTCACACCACGTTGTGTACAAATGATACAGGATACATTTATCTGAATCCGCCTTTACTATGCCGGAATTTTTAAAGAACTTATCAAATTTTAAAATTCCACTATTATTTCTGAGCCAATCCCATACATCAAATCTTCAGAGCCGATCTCTTCTGCCTGGGGGATAACCACCTGTCCCCACAACCACCACTGAACCTTTTCAGCAGGATAGATATAAAATGTGGGAACAATCCAGAATGAGTTATCATCCCTGTCCTCCAGATCTGCGCCATGATATTCCAGAGGTAAACCTGCCGCAAAGAGATCATTGAAACTGTATCCAGGTTCAACATAGAATAAAAGCTCATCTGACAATTTAAACAGCGGAGATTCTGAAATGTCATTTGCTGAATCAGGGTCATACATTACATAACCGGTAAATGCAGCAGTAAATTTATTCAGAGCAATTGACGGCTCCAGCAGAAATGTTAAAACATTTTTCCTTACATCCCCGCTCAGATTGTTATACCCGATATCGGCTTTTATGCTCAGCGCGCCGGCATTCCCCAGATATTTTGCACCTGCAAAGAAGTCGGTACCATTTGTGAAATTCTCACTCGCACTTCCCCTGAAACCGTAAAAGAGGCCAAGTGAATTATTTTCATTGAATTTTAGCCCGGTTGTACCATTCAGATCCGCAGAGTGATCTCCCACATCCGCAATTCCCGCACTGATCTCCTGGCTGAATCTGTCACTTGAAGTCCCATACCGGACTCCTCGTGTAAAGCTTTCGGGAGTTATCATGCTCAGGCGCTTGTAGAAATAGTAATTGAATTTTCCATACTGAAAAACCAGATCGCCTGCAGAAAACGTACCGAACCTGCTGTCGAACGTGATATCAAACCCGTCAAAATTGACAGTTACCCAGCGCTCAGAGGGAAGCCCTGTACCTGCAGGAACCTGTCCCTGCCCTGAGAGTGAATAAGCTGACAACATGGTAGCATAAACATGAGCACTTACAAATTCATTTAATTTCAGACTCATTCCCAGATCCAGCTCACTGTTAGTAAAATATGAACCCCGGAGATCTGCCCACACATCAGCATCAAGGTAGCCGCTGAATGATACCTCCGGGCCTGCAGAAAAGACACTGTACGCAGAAATCAGCAACACTGCAAATAACGTCACTTTATTCATGATAATTTTCCTTCTGATATTTATTTCCTGATCATAGTTTTCGACAGATGCATCATCTTCCCCCGGACAATTTTGCAATATCCGTGCCAGCAGCAATTCTGGACAAAATGAGAGATTCCTGTTGATTTCTGTTACTATGCCTAAGCAATTTTGTGTAAACAGATAGAGTACGGAACAAATTTGTGTTGGTTTCTGGCTACAGTTGAACCTGCTTAATATTTTGAACCCGGCATTCAGAAAAGATCAGGATTTCTGCCTGCGCAGTAGCAACAGGATGGGGAAAAACCCTCAGGGAACAAATTCCGTCTATCTGTTAAAACAGGTATGTGTCATTCCTTCGAAAGGAAAAAACCAGTTTGTGATATCAATAAAATGGAAAGTAAGGAGATTTTTACCTGTGGTTTTTTTTGTATAGCTTACCTTTTAAAAACTGGAGCGGATTTTCAAGTCTCTCATCAAGCTGTTCCTTTGTATAGCAGGTGATTGCATAGGTTCTGCAGCGCCTGAGCGGATATTTGTTATTTGGTATAAAGGCAACCGGTTCTTTCTTGATAACTTCAAAATGGAAATGATCAAACTGCCACCCGTATCTATTTAGTTCGCTTCTGTTGAAGAAGTAACCTAACGTATCGTGAGGTGTCAGTTTCTTTCCGATTTCCTTTACTTTTACCTTTATATGTTCATAAACGGTCCAGTAATTTTTCTTTTTATATTCATGCTTCAGGACAACCTGAGAGAACGGCCCATCATCTATTACGCTGATCACTATACCTTCATATGAAGGAAACACGGGCTCGTTGAAGTAATTGGTACCCGGTCTCTTTATGTCAATTCCGGTGTGATAGTGCGCAGGAACGCCCGGCCTGGCTTTACGCAGCAGGCCGAAGCCGCCTATAGGTGTTACGCTGATTTCCTCCGGCTTTTCTGCATCGGTATAATTTGCAGGCACATACCATTGAGAAAAGCAGTTACAGGCGGAAAGGAATACCAGTGCAGATAAGAGGATACGTGCCATCAAAATTTTTAAATATGAAGATCAATTGCCGGTAGCGCTAACTTTTTCTACTGCCTCATCCAGCAATTCTACAACTGTTTTATACATCACAGTCAGTTCTCCGATAGCCTCTTCTTCCAGTTCGACATCTTCTTCAGAAGAATCTTCCATCAGAGCCTCTGTAATATATCTCCAGATCTCCGGCTGCCCGATCGCTTGAGTTTCCTCTATCTCCTCCAGCATCTCTCCGGGATCATCTTTCAGGGATTCGAACCGTTCTTCGGTTTCTTTTGCCTTGTTGATAATCTCTTTTTCATTAATCCTGGGAATTGGTTTCCCATACGCTGTTCTATACATTCGATAAACCATGAAAAAGATCCACAATCCGACTTCCTGGACATCGATGTCATATTCTGAAACAAAGTACATTATATAGGAATAAAGTTCCGGCTGTTCTGCAAGCAGTTTACTGTTTTCCTCTTCAAGTTTTTCATCACTCCAGCTCTCCGGTTCTTTCCATGTTCTTTCGACTATTTCTGCTGATATTTTCTGCATCGGATTTTCCTATTGCCTTTCGATATTCCAGGGTTTTGTCAGCTGTTTCACAGATAATATACCATTTTAAAGTCTACTAAGGTTGGTAAAACAGATAGAAAAAGGGTAACAAGGCTGAAAATCGCCACCGATCCCTCACTTGTATTCTTATTCATTTCGGGGTCGGAATCGGTACCGGTAGTTGCATCGGTAATGCCCCCGATTCGTAATTCATAATTTCATCAATCCGGTGTATCCTCATTGAATACATTTTTTTATCTCCTAACGCCTAAATCCAACAATTACAATGCGTAAAAATTTTTTTCGCTTATTTTGATATTAAACTCCAGGACATTACAGCAAATATTGATATCTATATATAAGAATTAAACCTAATTTCCGCAGTTGGGGTGGTTGAAGTAGCGCAACATGTTGAATTGATAAGACATGAAGGTGGCGCAGGCTTTATCGACAAGGTGATAAGGCCAAGACGCCTGAATGG
>Ga0209723_1000753_pt1 | contig 57312 bp, 52 predicted proteins | sample BiotimSIPDNA_2_FD_185750 | JGI IMG/M metagenome (GOLD analysis project Ga0209723, IMG submission 185750) | Anaerobic biogas reactor microbial communites from Washington, USA - Biogas_R2 time_0 SIP DNA (SPAdes) (version 2) | ecosystem: Engineered > Bioreactor > Anaerobic > Unclassified | place... | reverse complement strand
ACGTCCTGGGGTGACAGCGGCTCACCAGCCTCGCCTAGCCAGTCTGCCAGCCAGGTAACACACTCGTCCAGTTTCGTCGGCGCTTGCCACCGCTCCGGCGCGGTCCCCCACTTGAGCAGCACCCCGGTAGGAGCCAGCGGTAGCATCTCGAAGCCCAGCGGCGCTGGAACGCGTGCCAGGTTGCTCTTGATGACCTCTAGTTGGCGTGGCCCATTGCTATCTGGCTGCGGCCCGTTTTGTACCACCGACAGGCCCAACACCGAACGCGCCATCGCCACGATATGGCCGCTACCGCGAAAGTCATCGAGCGTGATCGGGGTGAACAAGGGCGCGCCGCTAAGCGTCGCCCCCCGTTTGCGCGCGTGGTGGATCAGCACCAGTCCCAGTGTGTGTTCGCGAGCGAGATTGGCAAAGAAGCCTAACAAGGCACGCACATCTTCGACGGCGTTCTCACTCTTGCTGCTCACCGACGACAAGCTGTCCACGATGATCAACGCCGGCTTGACCGTGTACACCATTTCCACTAGACGGTCACGGTCCGCGTCCTGCCCGAAGTCTAGCAACGCATCGCCCTCCGGCAGCATCAGGTACAGTCTTTGGGTGTCCATCTGCCAGTGCGTGGCGCGGGCATTGGTGATCTGCGGCACGGCCTCGGCGTCCACGTAGAGCACCGGCGCGCCAGGGCAGGTCATCGGCGTCCCGTCCGGGAACGGTTCACCGTGGATGATGCGGCGGCATAAATCCAAAGCGACGAGTGATTTGCCTGCGCCGGGCACTGCGCCGAAGATCGTCAGCATCCCACGGGGAATCCAACCCGGCCACACCCACGTGATCGGAGGCAAGTCCTGGGCCAAGTCATATAGCGTTGGGTATTGGAGTGTGTCGCCGGGAACGAGGCTGAACAGCGCAGCAATGAGATTTTCGCGATCAGGGTGATCTTCCAATGTTCGCAACACCGTCTCGTGCGGCGGACTATCCGGGTCAGCGTCCAGTGCGCGCCAACAGGTGAGCCAGGGTTCACTCCATTGCGCCAGGTTCGGGGTCTGAACCGGGTATCCGGTCAGGCGGTCGGCAAGGGCCTGTTGCATTAAGCGTGACGTCAGCATTGTGAACCTCCAGTGTAGATGGTGAGATGAATCGCTTTGTCGTCTTGAAACACAGTGGACGACAACTGTAAACCGCTAACTGAAAAATGTTTCTGCATCTTTCTCCTCCTTGATGATGTAAATGTAAATTATGTGTCGCTGCCCACCACGGTCAGCGCACGGTGAACGCCGGCGCATCCGCCCTGGCTTGCGCGGTATCTGCCGTGGTTGCCGCCGTCTTCTTCCGGGGGCGGCACAGGGGTGCTGCCCCCTGCGCCCATTGCCAGCCCACAAAGCCCAGCGCCGCCAACAAAAACGGCCCAATGCGCACGAGGAAAACCCCCGTGTACAGCGCCCCGGCCCACCAGAGCCGCAGGGCATAGGTCAAAAACGTTTCGAGTGTCATTGTCTATTCCTTTCCTTAAGAGCTATCAGCCTTCAGCTTTGTTCAGCGGGCAAACATCGCATACTGCTGACCGCTGATAGCTGACGGCTGACGGCTAATTGCTTGTAACCTACTCTGCGCCTTCCTCGTTCGCCCATTCGTCCTCGGCCTCCGGCAACGCGCCACCTACGTCCTCTTCCTCGTCTTCCACAGCCTGCCCTTCGCCTCCTGCCCCTTGCATCCTGCTTCCTACCTCTTGCCCCTTCCCGGTGGGCGTGTACTTGAAGCACCTTTCCGGCCTGGCGACGTCCTGGGGCCACTCTGGGTTGACGCGCTGCAACTTGCGGTCGAAGAACTCCATCAAGATAAAGCGCGGCGTCGGCAGCCAGGCGTCCCGCAAGGCTTCCAGCGTGAACAAGACGAGGAATCCAGGTGTACTGACCGCGTCAGGCCGCGCGGTGAGATCGTCGCGGAGCCGGGCGATTGTCCCGCCGAGCACGCGCGCCGTGTCGCGGTTGTTGGCGATGTAGTAACAGCCGCCGAACCCCGCCGTGGTGTAGTCTTCCAGATTCTTGATGAGCTTCTGCTTCAGCCGCGCGCTGTTGTAGTTTCCGTGTTCGCACTCCACCGCCAGCCACAGCGGCTTGCCCCCGGAGCGCGACTGGATTACCACGATCAAGTCAGGTTCGCTGTTGCCATACCGGCGGGTAAAACCGGCGGCCTCCATTGCTTCACCGTCGCGCTCAGGATCGTAGACGGTGTACGTGAACCGGGTGTTAGCCGGGTGCGCATTGCCGGCCTCGATCATAGCCTTGGTCGCCCGGATCATCCACCAGGCTTCCGGGGACTTGTAAGGCCCGTAGGCGGCCTCGTAGGTGGTCGGTGCGCTGTTGAAGCGTCGCCGGTACTCGGCCTGCCCGCGTTCGGTGAGGGTGTAGCAGGTGTCGCCGACGTACCCAGTGAGATAGCGTGGCACCGGGATTTGCTCCACGCGCAGCAAGCCCTTGTCCAGCAACTCGGACAAGACGTTTTTCGCGCTGCCGACGACTTTGCCGGTGTGCTGCGCCCACAGTGCGCGGGCTTCGTTGGCCACCACAGTCATCCCCAGCCCATACAGGAACTTGACCGCGTCGCCGGAGAGGTCCACGCCTTGCTCCACGACAACCGGGGCGGTGGGGGCCGTTGGCGCGGCAGGTTTATCTTTGTTGAGGCCGAATATTTCCTTTGGGTCGCTGTCGTACAGGTGATGCGCGTACAAGTATTCTCCCGCTTCGGTGATACTCATCTGCGCCCCAATAGCCCGTGCGAACAGGTCAGGAAACAGCACCAGGAGGTACTGTTGTAGGATGGCTTCGGTGCGATGGCGCGCGCGCATATACGTCGCGATGCGCATTTGACTGCTGCGCAGTTGGTCTTTCAGCAGGCTCATTTTCATCGCGTAATCGGCTTTCAGTTTTTCGATATCGGGCTGCGCTGTGGTGTTACTCACGCCACACCTCCCAGCACAGGGGATACGTGAGACCGGCGATGCCTGCGCGCAGGTCACCCAGCGCCAACCGGGCCAACGCCAGGGAAGCCTGTGCTTCCACCAAAGCTTCACTGTCGTTATTGCCGTAGAAGGTCAACAACTGCTCGGCGGCGTAGGCGTAGGTGTCTATCGTTTGCTGCATCGTCAAAGCCAGCAAGCTGTACTCCGCCGGCGCTTCGGGGAGTGTCAAGGCGTTCAGCCTGGCATCCGCCTGGCCGACCTGTTCCGCCAAACGGAACGCCGCGCCGGTAGACTGCGGTTGTGGCCCGCCAGCAATGGCGTCCAGGCTGTCGCCGATTTCCTCCACGGTATCCGCCCAGCGGGTGGCCGCCGTGAGGAAGCGCTGCTGCCGTAGCCGGTACAGTGAAAGTACCACCGGCGCACCAAAGCTGTCACACGGTGCAGTCGCGTACCCCACGCCGAGCGGTAACCCTATCAAGGCCAGGGTCAGGCCGATGATGATGAAATGTTTATGCATGGTGTTTCCTCCTTGAAATTGATGCTGAAAACTTCCTTTGTTGTCAGCAGATGGGCAACCAAAGGTTGCACGCAGATTGAGCAGATTTTCAGTCAGTCCGTCACGCAGATGCTGGCGGCGCTCTTATGGTTTTCTTTTCTCTTGCCACAACGTTCATCCTTATATCTCCGGCGCAACTTGCACTGAATGCACAGCAATGCCGCGCGGCGCACATTCCCCCTGGATGACGACCCGGTGCTGCACCAGGGTACGCAACGTCTTCTCGATCCTGGGGGAGGCCGGGACGAGTGGCACCGCGCCCACACCATCCAGGGCCAGCCACAATGTCTTGGTTCGGGGCGGCGCGCTGACGATGCCGCGCAAAAGCAACAAACCGCTTTCGGCGCACACGTGGGCGATGCCCTGGGCGTCCACTTGGGGCAGCGCCCCTTGCCAGGGGGCCACCGTGATCAGTCGCACGTCACCGATGCGCTGGCTATGTACGCGCAACTTGTGTTTCCCTTCGGGCAGCCGCACCTTGCGCGGATCTGCCCCAGCGAGGGCCATCAAGTGGCGCACGACGTCGTTGAGTTCGTAAGACATTGGTTCACCTCCGGGAATCGTAGGAATGTCCGGTGTGAAAAACCGCTCCGGTATGACGGGAAATCGGACAGTTTTGCGTTTCTGCCATACCGTAACGGTGTAAACAGCGATTTTGCGGCGATGGTAGCTCCCGGAGCACCCCAAAGTGCTGTACCAGGGCCAAAACAGGGCGGGTACAGGGTAAAAACCCCCTGAAAACCCTGTCTGACGCCGCCAAAACCAGGGTTGAGCAGCGATTTTGGCCTTGACGGTATGAGGGGAAAACAGCTCTTTTTGTCTTACCATGTCTTTTCCCCTCATACCGGAAATGGTGTGTTGATTGGGACTGTCGTTGCATCGCTTCCTCCTGCGTGCTATGTTTGAGTCAGGAACGTCCATTGGGCTTTCGCCTGCTTTCTCAAGACGCGTTCTGACAGCAGCGATGTGGGCTGCGCGTGAATGACCACCGTCTCCATCCCCCAACCGCGCACCACCGCGGCGACCAACGGCAATGCCTCGGCGTGGAATGTGCTGATGCGGCCCTGACGGTCGTAGAGCGGCGCATAGGGATAGCCCCTGAACTCTGCGCTGCCGCCGGGCCGCAAATCGAACACGGCCAAACGGCCTCGATTCCGGCGACTCTTGAGCAGCCGGGACGCGGTGCAAAATTCGGTGCTGGCCTCTTTGTCTGGCGGACCAATCAGACTCCGCAGCAAGTCCAGGAGGTTCCATACCCCTTCGGGCAGCAGGCACGTCAGCACGAGCTGCGCCACCGGGCCGAACGTCACGCTGAGCAAGGCTTCGGGATTTTTGTTTCCGGCTGCCAACGCTTCGAGGGCGGGGAGCACACACTGGAAGGCCAAGTCGAAGTAGGCGTCATTGATGCGCCATTCCAGCGGCAAGTGCGCCGTCAGTTCATCGGTCGTCAGTTCACGCGCCTCACTCATATACATAACCCGTTCGTCTCCTTACCACCCCGGCCCGGTTGGGCCAGGACTGCTGAAGGTGGGCACTGGTTGCGGCGTGGGACATATCCCCGGCCACACAACGGCGAAATAAGGTTGTCCACCGCGCCAGACGACGGCGACCCCCACCTGGGCGGCGCTGTCCAGGCCGGGATACTTCGCGGTCGCCAGTGAGTCGCGCCGTGGGCTGTTGACAAGGTAGCACTCTGTATTCTCCGGGCAGGGGTTACAGCCGGGCCAGTAGTACAGCCATGCCCCGGTTGCTGGCCCCACGGCGTAACGGAGACCATACCACTGCGGCCAGGTCTGCGCAGAACGTAACTTGGGCGCTTCCCCGGCCAGGTAGTAGGCGCGCTCTTCCAGATCAGGATCGGACGCAGCTTCGAGACCATAGTTTTCCCGGAGCCAGTCGATGAAAGCCGCGCGGGTGATGGTCTCGCTGCCTTCTGTGCCGACGTCGATGGGCATTGCGACTGGCGTGGGGGTGGGGGTTGCCAGCCACATCCGGACTTCTTCACGGGCAACGTAGAACAACGGAACTAGGCAACACTGGTAGAGTGCCAGCAAGCCAAACGCCGATAGCCACGCGAGTGTGGGGGCAAGGGGGTTACGCGGTTTCATTGGTAATGTTCGTCATCTCCAGCCCAGGAAGTGCTTCTGTTGTCATCTCGACATTCCTCCAACGATTGAAATAGTAGTTTCCCCGGCCTTCTGTTCAGGGAACGGTTTCAATGGTAAACGCATTTAGCCGAAATGATTGTTGGAAACCATGGGAATTTTTCCTCACTTTGGCGAGAATTTTTACTATCGTGTTTCATCATTGGCCGGCGCGTTAAACCGCTGGGCGGCTGTCGTAATTCAGGATAACCAACAGGAAACAGCGTGTTCGCGGTACAGTCCTCATACCTCCCGAAGTTGGCCACAATGGCACGGCCAGGACTGTTTAACGTGATAGGGGCAAATCATACTTTTTCATACTGAAATGCTGAGGCAGTATGAAAAAGTATGAAAACAGATTATGGGGGTTATGTTTAGCTGTAAGACAACAAAAGTCCCTATTGTTCAAGTAGGGACTTTTTGTCTTTGTGAGGCTGTGTGTTACACTTCTCTTTCGAACCCCGGCACTTTCTCGTTGATCAAAGGCATACGGTTTCTTGCCTCACACATCCGTCACGCTCTTGGGCTGCCGCAACTCATGTGGCGTGGGTGCGTATAACTTACTGTTGCCGCCGCGATCAGGCTGTCGGCGTGTGCTTTTCCGCGTTTCGCCTATAATGGCCATTTGACGGTAGAGAAATCTGCGCGTATAGCCGTTTGGCGTTTGTGGGTTTCGCTGAGTTGTACCAGACCGACGCGGCCATCAACCCCGGCAACTCCGGCGGGCCGTTGTTGGACCTGCAGGGCTATGTTCTCGGCGTCAACTCGCAGATCGTCAGCACGAGCGGGGCCTCGGCCGGTATTGGATTTGCAGTTTCGGCGAATACGGTGAAGCGCGTTGTGGTGGAGCTGATCGCCCGGGGTTACTACCCACACCCGTGGGTGGGAACGGAAATGACTGCGTTGACACCCTCGGTCGTGGATTGGTTTCGCAAAGCCGGGATGGACATCTCTGTGGATGCCGGTTTGCTGGTGCTCAGCGTCACGCGGGGTGGCCCGGCAGACATCGCCGGGATTCGCGGCGGCGACCGCATGGTGCGGATGGGGCGCTACCAGGTTCCGGTCGGTGGTGATATCATTGTTGCCATTGATGGTCAGCCGGTCAATGATTTTGAAACATGGACAATCTATCTCGAAACGCAGAAGAAGATTGGCGATACTGTACAAATCACCGTGATTCGCGATCGTCGCGAACAGGTGATTCCTGTGATCCTGGAAGAGCAACCGGCCGGTCGCTAGGGCCGGAACGCGTTTGGTGAGTGTGAGGACGATCGATGAAAAACTTTAGTGTGGATATTGAGTTCTTGTTGCGCAAAACCCTGCGCCGCAGAATCCTGGCCGCGGCCATTCTGCCAATCATCCTCGTGCAGATTGCGGTGGGGGCGGTAGCTCTGTCTTCTTACAGCAAGATGACGACCAAGCTGCTCATTCAGCGTGACCGCGAGCTGGTCCGTTTGATGGCGAACCAATTGAGCGTGCTACTGACCGATGAACGTCATGCCCGCGCACTGTTCGGCGATGAAATGATTGTGGCGCAGGCGACGGATCCCGAAGCGCTCGACAACAGTATCGCCACGGTGATCGGTTCGCCCGACGACGTTCTCCGCATACACCTGGATGCTTCCGGAGTCGTGATATCGACCATCCCGGAACGTCCAGACCTGCTGGGGCAAAGTTGGTCGAGACGTCGCTATATTGAAGATGCACTGGATTCCGAAGAACCTTTCATCTCGGATATCATGACCGGTCCCGAGATGGACACCGAGTTCATCGCCAGTGTGATGCCCATCATTGAGGACGATGACCTGCTTGGCCTGAATGTAGAATTGATGTCCTGGAGACCCGGCGAACAAAACCGCTATAGTGAGTCCATCGTCCAATTGCTGCCAGTCGATAGCAGCGCCAGGGTCTATCTGGTGGACAGCAACGGGCGTGTCATCTATCATTCCGATTCTGACTATATCGGGGCAGATTTCTCCTCTGAGGCAGTGGTGGAGTTGGTGCTCAGCGGTGAGGGCAACGCGGTGCGTGTCAAGGACTTCCTGGGCCCCGACACGATTTCCAGTTTTGCCGCTATCCCAAACACAAATTGGGGCCTCATTCGGGAAGACGATTGGCGGGTGCTCACCCGTGATATGCGCGCTTTCCAGCCCATACTGGTGCTGCTCTTTCTGGCGGGGCTTGTCGTTCCGGCGGTGATGATTGCCAAGAGCGTTAAGCACGTGACCTCACCGATTGAGAAACTGACCGCGGCGACCCAGGAAGTGGCCGCCGGCGACTTCAATCAGACGATTGAGGTCTCCACCGGTGACGAAATCGAGGCCCTGGCGACGCAGTTCAACAGCATGTCGGCGCGCCTGCGCGAATCCTACACGCATCTGGAACAGCGCGTCGCCGAGCGGACGGCCGAGTTGGAGATGGCCAAAGAGGCCGCCGAAGAAGCGCGTGGGGCGGCTGAGGAGGCGAACCGTGCCAAGAGCATCTTCCTGGCGAACATGAGCCACGAGTTGCGCACGCCGCTCAACGCGATCCTGGGCTACTCCCAACTGATGGCCCGCGATCCACAACTCGCGCCCACGCAGCGCGATTACCTGGACACCATTGGGCGCAGCGGTGAACACCTGCTTGGCTTGATCAACGATGTTTTGACGATGTCCAAGATCGAGGCCGGGCGCGCGACGTTGCAGGAGAACGCCTTTGACCTGCACCGGCTGTTGGTGGGCTTGCAGGAAATGTTCGCCATGCGCGCGGCCAACAAGCGGCTGAGTCTCATCCTCGACATCGCGCCCGACGTACCCCAGTACATTTACGCCGACGAGAGTAAAATCCGCCAGGTTTTGATGAATTTGCTCAGCAATGCCGTGAAATTTACGGATGAGGGTGGTGTCACGCTGCGCGTCGGGAGTAAGGAGTACGAAGTAAGAAGTGAGGGAGACGAAACAACTCAATCAAGCCTACTCCCTGCTCCCTACTCCGTACTCCACATCGAGGTAGAAGACACCGGCCCCGGCATCGCTCAGGAAGAAATGCGCCTTCTTTTCGATCCCTTCATCCAAACTGCCAGCGGACGCAAATCGCAGGAAGGGACCGGTCTGGGACTGCCCATCAGCCGCCAATTCGTCGCTTTGATGCACGGCGAACTGTCCGTATCCAGTGTGGTGGGGGAGGGGAGCATCTTCCGCGTGCAGGTTCCGGTCAACCTGGCCGAAGCCGACGCCGTCGAAGTGCACGTCGAACAGGCGCAGCGCCGCGTAACCGGCCTCGCGCCAGATCAGCACGCTCCCGACGGCGGGCCTTATCGTTTGTTGGTGGTTGAAGATCAACCCGCCAACCGCGACGTGCTCGTCAAGCTGCTGGAACCGTTCGGCTTTGACATGCGCTGTGCGGTCAATGGGCAGGAGGGAGTCGAGGTGTGGGAAAGCTGGCAGCCGCATCTGGTGTGGATGGATATGCGCATGCCGGTGCTAGACGGTTACGCTGCCACCCGGCAGATCAAAGACCGCGCGCGGGCCTTGGGGCGCACGGCGATCATCGTCGCCTTGACCGCCAGCGCCTTCGAGGAGGACCGCGACGCCATCCTCGCGGCTGGTTGCGATGATTTCGTGCGCAAGCCGTTCCGTGAGAACGAGGTCTTCGACATTCTGACGCGCCATTTGGGTGTACAATTTGTGTACGAGGCAATGGACGCTGGCCTAGTCGTAGCGCCAACCGGCGTTGCTGCGGCGGATGAAGCTGCGACAGCGGAGTCGCTGCGTGCTGCGTTGCAGGCGCTTTCGCCTTCATGGCAGGCCGAGTTTCAACAGGCCGCGGTGACGTTGGATGCCGGACGCATCGCGGCGCTCATCGCCGAAATCCGTCCCCTGGCCCCGCACCTGGCCGAAGTCCTGTCGCAGTGGGTGCACAACTTCGATTACGAGAAAATCATTCAACTTGCAGCGCAACAAGGGGAATAACCATCCCTTACCCTGAAACCTGCAACTTATAAAGTTCTTGGAGGAATAGCATCGTGGATACGTTACCTCAGCATTTGGGTGCCGTTGCAACCGGCGACATTCTCGTCGTTGATGACACGCCTGCCAACCTGCGCTTGCTCGCAGGCATGTTGACCCAACAGGGCTACAAAGTCCGCCCTGCGCCCAACGGCAGGCTGGCCCTGACCGCCGCGCGTACCGTGCCGCCCGACCTGATCTTGTTGGACATCAACATGCCTGGCATGAACGGTTACGAAGTCTGCGCCGCGCTCAAAGGCGATCCGCAGACGCGTGACGTCCCAGTCATTTTCATTAGCGCGCTGGATCAGACTGAAGATAAGATCAAGGCGTTCACACTCGGCGGTGTGGACTACATCACTAAACCTTTTCAGATCGAGGAAGTGCTGGCGCGGGTGAAAACCCACCTTACCCTCTATGCCTTGCAGCGGCAGTTGGCAGCGGCAAATGAGGAATTGCGCACCGCCAACGCCGAATTGGAAGCCAGCAACGCCGATCTCAACGCCTTCGCGCGCACGGTTGCCCACGACCTGAAGAACCCGTTGAGCGCCGTCGTCGGCTTTAGCAGTTTGCTGGAGTCGCGCTTCACGCGGATGGACCCCGAACAGGTCGCCGAGAACCTGCATCGTATCACCGTCACTGGCTACAAGATACGCGACATCATCGATGAACTGTTGCTGTTCGCCCGTGTGCGCCAGCTCGACGCCCTCGAAATCGGCCCGTTGGATACGGGGACGATCGTCGCCGAAACGCTTACGTATCTTGAACCGCGCATTCAGGAATCTCAGGCGGAGATTGTGGTGCCGGAGACCTGGCCCGTGGCCTCCGGTTACGCTGCCTGGATTGGCATCGTGTGGGGGAATTTGATCAGCAACGCCATCAAATACGGGGGTGACGCTGACGTGAACCTTCCACCGCGCATCACGCTTGGTTTTGGGACTTCTGAGTCGGGATCGTTGGATCTGGATTCGGAGCAACTTGCCAAAATCCAAAATCCCGAATGCAAAATCGTTTTCTGGATTCGGGACAATGGTCCTGGCCTGCTCCCCGAGGAATGTGTTCAGTTGTTTACCCCCTTCACGCGCTTTCACCAGGAAAAAGCTGAGGGGCATGGTCTGGGATTGTCCATCGTGCAGCGCATCATCGAAAAACTTGGCGGCCAGGTTGGTGTGCAAGGTGCGGGCAAGCCGGGGGTGGGGTGTACATTCTGGTTTACGCTGCCTCGGGCTGATTGTGTGTGATATCACTTTTAAAATACCACTTTAGCGACGAAATTCTGATTCCCAGCATACTGTTGACAAGCTACGCAGTCTTTATTATAATAGTATTGTAACGTGAACGCTCACGTTACCGCTCACGATGAATGTAAAGAGAGTTGGGAGCTTGTTGGTGGGCATGGATTGCCACTTTCCTAATTGGGGATTCCTGCTATGATTATTTAAGAGCATCTTTGACCTGGATCGAACAGGGCTTCGGGTACCTTTTTCTGTATGTTGGAACCATGCATCAGTCTCACAGCAGTCTATATGCAGCAGACCGTAAAGGGAGAGGAGGTGACATATCGATTCGATGCACACAGTATCAAAATCCGCACAGGTACTAGATTCCACAACATAGTCCAAAACTATAGATAAAACAAGGAGGTTGAATTCAGATGGAAGAGAAACGCAAGCTAACACGGCGCGAGTTTTTGCAAGTCTCGGCATTGGCGACGGCGAGCGTGGCGCTCACGGCGTGCAAGCAGCCAACTCCTATGGCGACGACTGCGCCGACAGTAGAACCCCCAAAGGCGACGGAAGTCCCCAAGACTGAAGAGCCTAAGGAAGAACCCAAGGCTGAAGAAACCAAAGCTTCTGAACCGGCTGTCACTGCAGAATCAGCCAAGTTCAAGGAAGCCCCGATGCTGGCAAAGCTGGTCGAGGCCGGCACCCTGCCCCCGGTGGATGAGCGCCTACCGATGAACCCCTACATCGTCGACGTTGCCGAGAGCATCGGTAAGTATGGCGGCAATTGGCGGCGTGCTTTCAACGGCGTCTCCGACCGCTGGGGCCCCACCAAGCTCAACGACCGAACGCTGGCCTGGTTCGATAAAGACCTCAATATGAAGCCCAAACTGCTCGAGAGCTGGGAAGTCTCGGCAGACACCAAGACCTGGACGTTCCACCTGCGCAAGGGCGTCAAGTTCTCCGATGGCGTAGAGCTGACGAGCGAACACTTCAAGTGGTTCTACGAAAATCAGGTCTTGAATGCAGAGTTGACCACCACACCCCCGCAGTCGCACGCCAGCCGCGGGCCAGATGGTAAGTGGATTACCTGCGAAATGGAATTCCCGGATGACTACACCGTGGTGCTCAAGTTTGCCCTACCCAAGCCGATGTTGTTCTACGAAGGCGGCGGCACGCGCAGCATCAACGGCTGGTTGACACCCGGATACTACATGCAGCAGTGGCACATAGGTCTGGTGGACGATAAGGCAGCTTTGGAGGCCAAGATCAAAGACGCTGGCTTCGACAGTTGGGTTCCCTTTTTCAACGACTTCAAAAACCGTTTTGACCTGAACCCGGAGCGCCCGCAGATCACGCCGTTCTTGCTGAAGGGTTCGCTGGCCGAAGAGCGCTTTGTGATGGAGCGCAATCCTTACTACTATGGTGTCGATCCCGAGGGCAATCAGACTCCCTACATTGACACCGTCACCCACCGCCTGTTCGAGAACGCTGAGATGCTCAACATGTGGGTCATCAACGGTGAGATTGACTACCAATACCGTCACCTCAGTTTCGGCAACTATACGCTGTACAAGGAAAACGAAGCCAACGGTGATTACCGGGTTCTTCTGGGCGTCTCCGCTGGTCACCAGGCGCTGCAGCTCAACCTGTCCACCAAGAATCCGCAGCTCAATGCGTTCTTCAATACCCGTGACGTGCGTATCGCTGTTTCCCACGCGATCAACCGCGACGAAATCAATGAGCTGGTCTGGAACGGCATGTTGAAGCCGCGCCAGTACAGCCCGCTGCCGATGTCGCCTAGCTACTACCCCAAGCTTTCTGAAGCCTACATCGAGTATGACCCCGACAAAGCCAACGCCTTGCTGGATGGCGCTGGCTACGACAAGAAGGGCGCTGACGGCATTCGTCTGTTCCCGGATGGCACCCCTATCAGCTTCATCGTGGAAGGAACTGCCGATACGGGCACACCGGACGAAGACTCCGTGCAACTGGTCTGCAAGTACCTGGAGGCCGTCGGCATCAAGGCGACGTACAAGTACTTCGAGCGCGCTCTGTACTCCGAGCACTATAGCGCCAACGAGATCGAGGCGGCTTACTGGGGCGGCGACCGCACGGTCCTCCCGTTGGTGCCAGGCGCCATCATTTTCCGTGGCGTGCAGCCCGACCGCCCGTGGTGCCCTGGTTATGGCTTCTACTACAACGACAACGAGGATGTTAATGGCGTCAAGCCGCCGGATGGTCACTTCATCTACAAGATCTGGGACATCTGGGACAACCAGGTTTCGGTGGAACCCGATCCGGCGAAGCAGGTCAAGTTGTTTGAGGGCATTCTGGATATCTGGGCCGAGGAGTTGCCCATGATCGGCATCCTGGGCGAGATGCCCGCGCCGACCATTGCCAAGAATGGCTTCATGAACGTTCTCGCCGGTTACCCGAACGACGACACCACCGGCGACGAACAATTCTTGCAATCCGAGTCCTTCTTCTGGGACGACCCGGAGAAACACACCGCTTAATCTGTTAGACGGTACATCTGGAGGGTGGACCCCTTGCGGGTCTGCCCTCCAACTTGCCGGAGTAGGGAGTGGGGAATGAGAAGCAGGCGCACTTTGAGCCGTTTGCTTCTCATTCCCTACTCCCTAATCCCTACTCCCTACTCCCTAATCCATAGTGTAGAGGTGAAGCATGTTAGGTTACATTCTCCGCCGTATCGGTATGATGATTCCTACCCTGATTGTTGTCTCGATGCTTTCCTTCATCATTATTCAACTTCCTCCTGGCGACTACCTGACGTCGTATGCGGCGACATTGCGCGCGACCGGTGATGCTGTGGACGAGGCCGAACTCGAATCGCTTAGGCAGAGGTACGGCCTGGGGCAGCCTATCTACGTGCAATACTACAAATGGATGTCCGGCATCCTCCTGCGCGGCGACTGGGGGCAATCCATGGAATGGCGCAAGCCGGTGAAGGAGCTGATCTGGGAAAAAATGGCGCTGACGGTGTTCCTTTCGTTGGTCGCTATTTCGGTGAGTTGGTTTATTGCCATTCCGGTGGGAGTGTTTTCGGCCACACACCAATACTCGATCCCTGACTATATCTTCTCGGCGATTAGTTTCATCGGAGCCGGCACACCGGGATTTATGATCGCCCTGGTGGTGATGTTGGTCGCCATGCGCCAGTTAGGGCTGAACGTCGGCGGCCTGTTTTCCGAAGAGTATATCCTTGCCCCATGGAGCTGGGCCAAGTTTGTCGACATGCTGAAACACCTATGGATTCCTGTCATCGTGATCGCCTTTGAAAGCACGGCCGGCAGCATCCGCACAACGCGCGCCAACGTGCTGGACGAGTTGAACAAACCTTACGTGGAGACCGCGCGCGCCAAGGGCGTGAAGGAGCGCAAGCTGGTGTGGAAATATCCGGTGCGGGTGGCGATGAATCCCTTCTTCAGCACCGTTGGTTGGACGTTGGCGAATTTGATCGGTGGGCAAACGCTGGTGGCTGTGGTGCTCGGTTTACAGACGAACGGCCCAATGATGCTGCGCGCTCTGCGATCTCAGGATATGTACTTGGCCGGCAGTTTTCTGTTCTTGGTGAGCGTGCTGACCGTCATCGGGACGCTGATCTCCGATGTTTTGCTCGCGTGGGTTGATCCCCGCATCCGTATGGAGGGCTAATGATGACGATCCCAGAACCGCAAGATAACGACCTGCGCAATAGCCCGGTTATGGCCGAGGCGGAAGCCTGTCCGCCCCCAATTGATGAGATGGAACCCCTCGAAGTGCTCGGCGTGGAGCCTGTTCTCGCGCAAGAGGAGGAACGCCTCTATGTTGCCGGCCAATGGCAACTGATGTGGTGGAAATTTCGCAAGCACAAGATGGCGATCATGGGCGGTATCATCCTGATCGTGTTTTATGTGATTGGCGCCTTTTGTGAATTTGTCGCACCTTACGATCCCGAGGCGTACTTCATCCGCTACAAGATGGCTCCGCCGACCCCCGTTCGCATTTTTGATACGATGGGCAAGTTGCACACCCCTTTCATCTACCATCGTGACCGTTCGAAGGATCCGGAGACGCTGCGGGACATCTATGCCGAGAACCCCGAGACCAGGTACCCCCTTCGTTTCTTCGTCAAGGGTGAACCCTATAAACTGTGGGGCCTCTTTGCGACCGAGACCCATCTGTTCGGACTGGCGCCAGATGTCGAAGACCAGGCGGTCTTTCTCCTCGGCGCCGACCGGATGGGGCGCGACCTTTTCTCCCGCCTTTGCTACGGGGCACGCCTCTCACTCTCCATCGGTCTGGTCGGCGTTTTCCTGAGCCTGGCGCTTGGTATTGTGCTGGGCGGCATCTCCGGCTACTACGGCGGTCGTGTGGATACGATCATTCAGCGGGTCATCGAGTTTATCCGCACCATTCCCACGATTCCCTTGTGGATGGCGCTCAGTGCCGCTTTGCCCGCCGACTGGCCAGTCATAAAGATGTACTTTGGTATCACAATTATTCTCTCACTCGTCGGCTGGACGGGGATGGCGCGGGTGGTGCGAGGTCGCTTCCTCTCTTTGCGTCAGGATGACTTCGTACTGGCAGCGCGCTTGTGTGGGTCGAGCGAGATGCGTATTATTTTGCGCCATATGGTGCCCTCATTCTTGAGTCACATCATCGCCAGTCTGACGCTCTCAATCCCCGGCCAAATTCTGGGTGAGACCGGGTTGAGTTATCTCGGTCTGGGGTTGCGCGCGCCGGCCATCAGTTGGGGCGTGCTGCTGCAGGAAGCGCAGAATGTGCGCTCGTTAATTTTGGCCCCGTGGTTGTTGTTTGGTCCGGCGGTTTGTGTTGTCCTGACCGTCTTTGCTTATAACTTCCTCGGCGACGGTTTGCGCGACGCGGCAGATCCGTATGCAAGATAGTTGAAAGTTTCAAGTTGAAGGTTGAAGGTTGGAATTGTAAGCTAACTTTCAACTTGTAACTTACAACTAAACTAGGAGAACAACCGTGAATAATAACAGAGAATTACTCGTAGAAGTGAAGAATCTGCAGACGTATTTCTTTCTGGACGAAGGAACTGTGCACGCGGTGGATGGGGTGGACTTTAACATCCATCGTGGGGAGACGCTGGGTGTGGTGGGAGAGAGCGGTTGCGGGAAGAGCGTGACGGCGCGTTCGATCCTCAACATCGTGCCCAAGCCGGGAAAGACGGTCGGGGGTGAGATTCTGTATCATCGCAAGGTGAAAGGTGTGGAGCAGACGATTGATCTGACGCAGATGGAACCGCAGAGCAGCGAGATGCGCAGCATTCGCGGGGCGGAGATTGCGATGGTGTTTCAGGAGCCGATGACGTCGCTGAGTCCGGTGCACACGATCGGGAACCAGATTGGGGAGGCCATTCGGTTGCATCAGGGCCTGGATCAGGCGGCGGCGCGGGAACTGGCTATAGAGATGCTCGATCTGGTGGGTATGCCGCTGCCGGACCGGACGATTGATGAGTACGCGCATCAGTTGAGCGGGGGGATGCGACAGCGGGCGATGATCGCGATGGCGCTCTCGTGTCATCCGAGTTTGCTGATTGCGGATGAACCAACGACGGCGTTGGATGTGACGACGGAAGCGCAAATCCTGAAGTTAATGCGGCAACTGCAGGATGAGTTGGGGATGGCGATCATGTATATCACACACAACCTGGGCGTCATCGCGCAGATGACGGAGAACGTTGTCGTGATGTATATGGGAAAGGTGGTGGAGCAGGCGGAAGTGGACACGCTGTTTTATGATCCACAGCATCCTTACACGCGGGCCTTGTTGCAGTCGATCCCCCGTTTGGGACAGAAAACGGCACGGCGTGGCGCCGGGCAGCGGCGATTGGCGTCGATCCGGGGGATGGTGCCGGATCCGTACGCGCTGCCGAAAGGGTGTCCGTTCCATCCACGCTGCAGTGAGATGGTTGCGGGGCAATGCGATCAGACCGAACCGCAGATGATTGAAGTTGCGCCGGGCCACAAAGTGCGCTGTTTGGCCTGCACGGGCGTCTAATAAATAGTATTCGACGCGTATATTCACGTAAAACCTGAGGAAAACGACTATGACTGAAGCACTGAAGAATACAACCCCTGCACATGCAGCTACAGCGATTCCTGAATCGCGCAACCCCATTCTGCTCGAAGTGAATGACTTGAAGAAGCATTTCCCGGTTCAGAAAGGCTTCCTTGTCACCAAAGTTGTTGGTCACGTCAAAGCTGTTGACGGTGTGAGCTTTTTTATCCGAGAGCAAGAAACGTTGGGACTGGTAGGCGAAAGTGGTTGCGGCAAGACCACCACCGGGCGCTTAATCCTGCGCGCTTACGAACCTACCGCTGGCGAAATCTGGTTCAACGATCAGCAAATGGGGCGCGTCAACGTGCCGGATTTGGATAGACACCAACTCAAGCTGTTGCGCCAGAATATGCAGATGATCTTTCAGGACCCCTATTCCTCGCTCAATCCGCGCATGACGCTGCTGCAAATTGTCGGCGAACCCCTGCTGGTCAATAAGGTCGCGAAGGGTGGGGAGCTCCAGGATCGTGTGGCGGAATTGCTGCGGGTGGTGGGGTTGCGCCCGGAGTACATGACGCGCTATCCGCACGCCTTCAGCGGTGGACAGCGGCAGCGCATCGGCGTGGCGCGCGCGTTGGCGTTGAATCCGCAATTGGTGGTGTGCGATGAACCGGTCTCGGCGTTGGACGTCTCGATCCAGGCGCAGACTTTAAACCTGCTGCAAGACTTGCAGGAACAGTTCGGGTTGACCTACCTGTTCGTGTCGCACGACTTGAGCGTGGTAGAACACATCAGCGACCGTGTCGCCGTGATGTACGTCGGCAAGCTGGTTGAGGCCGCTACGACAGACGCCCTCTTTCGACATCCCCTGCATCCGTACACGGAAGCGCTGCTGTCGGCGGTGCCGAAGCCGGATCCTCGCCTGCGTACCGAGCCGATTGTGTTACAGGGCGATGTCGCTGACCCGGCCAATCCGCCGAGCGGCTGCTACTTCCACCCCCGTTGCCAGTATGCCATCGACCGCTGCTCGACCGAAGGCCCAGAACTGCGCGAACTCGAACCGGAACACTTCGTCAGTTGTCATCGCGCAGAAGAACTTCAACTGATGGGCGTCCTGGGGAGAGTGACAGCGTAGTTTTCGATGTCAATCTGTGATGCCGAAACCATAATGCGTGAGATGCGATTGGCTTTTCACGCATTGTGTTTCATGAATGAATATGAAAATCCTACTGTTATTTCCTCCACACTGGGTTCCGGCGATGCCACATCTGGCCTTGCCGACGCTCACGGCCTACCTGCGCGCTCATGGTGTCGAGGTCATCCAGCGTGATCTGAACGTTGAGTTCTTCGATGCTCTGCTCACACGCGCAACATTGAATGACGTCTTGGCGAGCCTACGCGAACGATTGGCTGCGAATTCCGGTCCAATGGCTCAATCCCTGCGCGCTGCGTTGGTGGATGGTCCGCGATTGGCTGCTCAGGTGGAGGGCGCAAAAGCGCTTTTCCGCAGCTCGGCTTTCTTCGATGGCGAGGCCAGCCTGCCGGCGTTTCTTACCCTGGCACAGAGTCTTGACCTGGCTGCGTTGCCCTTTGCGCCCACCGGAATCGGCTTGACGAATTTCGCGCCGCCCGTTCCGGCAGATAGCAGCCGAAGTTTGCTGTCCATCGTTGAAGACCCACAGCGCAACATCTTCCTCGATTTCTTCCGCCGGCGCGTGCTTCCCGACATTGTCCGCGAGCAGCCGGACATCGTCGGTATCTCGATCCCTACATTGGATCAGATGATCGCCGGGATGACGTTGGGGCATTTGATCAAGACGGCGGGATTGCCGTGCCATATCACTGTCGGCGGTCCGCACATCTCAATGCTGCGTGAGCAACTGCCGAGAGTTCCGGCGATTTTCCGCCTGTTCGACAGCGCCGTTGTCTTCGATGGAGAAACGGCATTGTTGCGTCTGGCGGAAACGCTCGACGGCGGCGGCGACCTTGCCAAAGTCCCCAACCTGATTTTCAACGACTCCGGCGTCATCCGCAGCACGCCCGTGGTGGTAGAGCCGCATCCCGACCTGCTGCCCGACTTCGACGGCCTGCCGCTGGATCGCTATCTCGTCCCCACGCCGGTACTGCCGTTGTTGAGCGCGCACGGCTGTTATCACGGCAAATGCGGGTTCTGCAATGTGGGCTACGGCGGGCCGGGCACGTTCAGCCAACTGGACGCCGATCTCGTGGTGGAGCACATGCTGGCGCTACACGAAAAGTACGGCGCGCGCCACATCTTCTTCGCCGACGAGGCCATTACGCCGCGTAACCTCAAGGCGATGTCGGCGCAACTGGCGGAGGCGGGGTCGCCTGTGCATTGGTGCGGCTGCGTGCGCTTCGACGCGGCGCTCACCCGCAATCTACTGGAACAGATGGCGCAGGGTGGCTGCCGGATGTTGCTCTTCGGCCTGGAAACCGCTGCCGAACGCACGATGAAGCGCATGGTCAAGGGGACCCAGTTACCGGTGATGAGCCGCATCCTGCGCGACAGCACCGCCGCCGGTATCTGGAACCACACCTTTTTCTTCTTCGGCTTTCCCGGGGAGACGATGGAGGAAGCGCAGGCGACCGTGAATTTCGTCTACGCGCATCAGGACGCGGTTCACTCGGCCTCACCTGGCGCGTTTCTGCTGGAACGCTATTCGCCGGTGGCCTGCAGTCCCAAGAAGTACGGCGTGACGATCCGCGAAGACCCCGACCGCGATCTGGCCATTTACTTCGATTACGACGTGGCCTCCGGGCTGGACGAACCGATGGCCGACAATCTGGCAACACGGTTGATCGATGTGTTGCCCACCAGGCAATTCGGACAGTTTTACGTCCACGATAGTTATCGTCTGCTCTATGCCGGCACCTTACATGACAAGGGCCAGCCATTGCCTTTATGGCTGGCCTGAAGGTATAGGGTTCGCGAAAATGACTTCTCGATAAGGAGTTTTATCTCATGCCTATTGCTTACGTGCGTTACGATCTTCACGACGGCTACATTCACAACTGGCTCGTCGTCGGGCCGCAGGCCATTCAAGTGGAGGCCCTCGACCGCTTCACCGGCCGTGACTATAAATTGCAGATTGTCCGTCACTACTACACGCCGGAACATGGTATCACGGATCAGCCTGTCGAACCCGGCCCGTTGACCGACGGTGTGGTGCGGATGGAGGGCTTTGAAGACCATTGGCGTTACATCCGCTGTTTGGACGATCACTTTGTAGATCTCACGGCCTTTCATCACCTTACGACTTATCTGCGGGCGTGGGCCTACGCCGAAGTCGAGAGCCAGGCCGCGCGCGACGTCACATTCGTCCTGACGACAAACGGGCCGGCGGATGTGTGGCTGAACGACGTTCACATCCACCGCCACGAACACTTCCACCACCAACCCCCGCACAGCGTCACGTTCACCGCGCACCTCAGCGAAGGTCGCAACCGCATCCTTGTGCGACTCGAAGCTGTTGCCGCGCGCGCGTGTCCTTTCGTGATGGCGCTGCGCCTCACGCCGATCGCCGACGAAGCGTACGCAGTCTACCTGCCCACGGCGATTGATCCCGTGGAACGCCGTAACACGTTGGAGGCGGTCTTTGAAGCCGCATACCTCACTCAGGACGTGTTCGACCGCGACGCGGAATTCGTCATCCGCTGGCCGCTCGATATGCCTGAGTCGGCCAGCCTTGCCCTGCGCGTCCAAACGCCCAACGGACGCATCTACGCCGAGGGTAAGGTGGACGCAAAGGGGGGGAAGCGGAAATCACTCGGCAAGGTCTACGAATTTCCTGCAGGCTCCTTACATCTGAAGTTAATGCCGCAGCCGCCAGAGTATTACGAGGGCAACATGCGCATCACGCGCACACTCACCGTGGCGGGTCTCGGCCTGAACCGCTATCACGAAGCGCCTTATGGAACCTACGATCAACGCCGCCAGGACGGTCTGGTCGCAGCGGCGCGATTGGAGGCCGACATCTTTTCCGAGATTGCGAAGATGGCGGTCGATTGGTGGCAGCACGTATCGGTCAAGGCGATCCTTGACGCAATTGACGGCATCAACCAACGCAAGGATTGCAGCGACTTCTATCTGGTAGGGCTTTTGGGGATGGTGTACCGTTTTGGGGACGATCCAAAGTTCCCGCAAGAACTCAAGCAACCTATCGAGGACTGTATCCTCAACTTCAAATACTGGCACGACGAACCGGGCAGCGACGCGATGTGCTATACCACTGAGAATCACAGCATCCTCTTCCACACGGCGGAAATTTTGGCCGGGCAACTGTACCCTGACCGCATCTTTTCCAACGCCGGGCAGACCGGGCAATGGCACCGCGAGAAGGGCGAGCGACTGGTGTTGGAATGGCTGTACGAGCGCGGCGTTCACGGCTTCAAGGAATGGGACTCAAACTGTTATTTCGAGGAAGACATCCTGGCGCTCTCACACCTGATCGATCTAGCCGAATCGGAACCCGTCTGGGAGATGGCGAACGTGCTGATGGACAAGATGCTGTTCAGCATCGCCGTGAACTCGTACAAGGGTGTCTTCGGCTCGACGCACGGGCGCACGTATGCTCCACTCATCAAGGGAGCTTATCTGGAAGGGACGTCGGGCATCACCAACGTCCTGTGGGGGATGGGCGTATTCAACAATCGCATCATGGGCACGGTCAGCGTGGCGTGTATGCAGGGTTACGAGCTGCCCGTCCTCATTGCGAACATCGCCGCCGATCTGCCCGACGAGATGTGGAACCGCGAGCGTCACGTGGGCGATACGGCGCTGTGGACGGCCTCTGGCTCGCTCGGCGACGAGGTCAACAAAGTGACCTACAAAACGCCGGACTATATGCTCTCTTCCGCACAGGACTATCATCCCGGCGAGAAGGGTTTCCAGCAGCACATCTGGCAGGCCACGTTTGGGCCGGCGGCGGTTGTATTCGTCACACATCCGCCGTGCATGAGCGAGGAAGGATCGCATCGCCCCAACTTCTGGCACGGGAACGTCATCCTGCCGCGTGTGGCGCAGTGGAAGGACGTGCTCATCGCCATCCACAAGCTGCCGGACGACGACTGGATGGGTTTCACGCACGCCTACTTCCCCAAATACGCTTTCGATGAGGGTGTTTTGTGTGACGATGCGCGCGGGCGCACGTGGGCTTTCGCGCGCCAGGGGAACGGCTACCTGGCGCTCACCGCATCGCATTGCCTCACGTTGATGACCGCCGGACTGACCTCGCACCGCGAACTGCGTTCCTACGGTTCGCCGAACGTGTGGCTGTGTCACCTGGGCCGCGCCGCGCTTGATGGCGACTTCAAGACATTCCAGGAGAAAGTCCTCGCGCTCGATATCGCCTTCGACGGCCCCTCCGTCCGGATGAACACTCTGCGCGGCGACACGCTGGCCTTCGGTTGGGAAGGTCCGCTGCAGCGCAACGGCGTCGACGAGCCGATCACCGGTTTCCAACACTATGAAAATCCCTACTGCGTGGCGAATTTCCCCGTGAAAGAGATGTACATCGGCTACGGGGAGCAGGCGATGCGGTTGAAGTTTGAGGAAGAGGAAGACTAAACTTCAAAATGGATGGCATCAATCTACCGCTAACAACCTTGTTTGACGTTCCCCAAAACCCCGCCGACCGCGCCCTGGTCGCTCGCTACGCGCCGATCCTGCGTTTCGACGCCCGCGAACCGTTCTTGCCACTGACGGCGGGTTACACAATCTTCCGTGAAACCGGCGAATCGCCGTCGTTCCGCCAGGGACGTAAGATCGACCTTGCGCCACCGGATGGCCCGCGCGCCACATTCGCCATCGAGTACGCGATCTGGTGGGATTGGGACATCGGCCACCTGTACGAGCTGGAACACATCTGGGTATACGTGGGCGCGGATGGCCATGTCGTGCGCGTCGAAGCAAGCTGGCATGGCGATCATCACGATATGCGCCACGAAGGTCACCTGGCGCTGGAGGGCGACCATTTCGTCGTTTATAGCGAGCCGGGCAAACACGCCTTCGCGCCGACGCCCGACTGGTTCAAGGAGCGCTGCGCCGAGTTTAAACGCTCGGAGACGCGCGACCTGGCGGGGGTGGGGGGCGTGCTGCTGGCGAAGTACATCCAGAGGCACGTCAGGCCGGCGCCGCTCAAGACGCGGCTGGTGCATACCTACCTCGCGCAACGTGCCTTCGAGCCGAGTTGGGACTTCTCCTTGACCTTTTCCATTACCGAAGAAATGCTCGTCCCGTGGGAGTCGCTACGCGACTGGATGCCAGGCCGTGTCAATGCGATCCTCGACCAACTGGCACGGGAGATTCCGCCCTCGGATTATCGCTTCCTGCGTATCGGACATCGTGGCGCGCGGGCGCACGCGCCGGATAACACGCTGCTCGGCATCCGCAAAGCGGCGGCGCTGGGCGCGGATATGGTGGGGTTCGACGTGCAGCAGACTGCGGACGGCCACGTTGTGCTGGCGCATGAAGCGTATCTCATCGATGGCGACGGGCGGGTGTGGCCTGTGCAGCACAGCACACTGGAGCACCTGCGCGCGATTGAACTGGGGCAGGGTGAGCGCATCCCCACCTTTATCGAGGCACTGAAACTCTGCATTGAGGAAAACCTCGGCGCGTACATCGAAATCAAGGACGGCGGGGTTATCGAAGCCGTGATCAAGACACTGCGCGATGAGAAGTACGGCGGGCACTGCATCCTCACCTCCTTCCGTCCAGACTGGCTGGCGACGGTCAAGGACATCGAACCCAAGCTGATGACCGCGATCCTCTTCAACGCACCGTCCGTGGATGCCGTCAAGCTGGCGCAATCCGTCAAGGCGACGTTCGTACACCCGTGTTGGGAGCGTTTCCCGAATCCGAGCGCACTGTTGACCCCGGAGTGGATAGCCCGCGTGCGTGAGGCCAATCTGGGCATTGTCTGCTGGCATGAAGAGCGTCCGGAGGAGATCGTTGCCCTGCGCCGCGTTGGTGTGGATGCCATCTGTAGCGACGCGCCGGAGTTGCTGTGATAAGTTTGCCAGTTCGGGAGCGTGCATGCGTCAAGAAACATGGTCTGCTGTGGATGCCTACATATGTGACCGTCTCATTGTACCTGATGCGACTTTCGATGACGCCCTTCGTGAGAGTGCAAGAGCCGGTTTGCCACAACACAACGTTGCCCCAAATCAGGGTAAGTTTCTACAGATTCTTGCGCAAATGCAGGGGGCGCGGAAAATCCTTGAATTGGGCACGCTTGGTGGCTATAGTACGATCTGGCTTGCCCGTGCTCTGCCAGAAGGTGGCAGTCTCATTACCATAGAAGCTAACCCTTATTTTGCCGAGATTGCCAGAAACAACGTTGCGAGAGCGGGATTGTCCCACGTTGTCGATATTCGTGTTGGTATAGCCATAGAAATCCTACCGTCGTTATCTCGAGAAGGCCTTGCGCCATTTGACTTCATTTTCATCGATGCTGACAAATCGGGCAATCCTGAGTACCTGGACTGGTCGTTGAAACTCTCGCGCCCTGGCACTGTCATCATCGGGGACAATGTTATTCGTGATGGTATGGTCGCCGATCCGACCAGCACAGATGCCAATATCCTTGGTGTTCGTCGTTTCTTCGATCTCATGGCAAAGAATCCGCGTCTATCCGCAACCGCTATCCAAACGGTCGGCAGCAAAGGGTATGATGGGTTTTCTTTGGCAATCGTCACAACCTGATGATTGGAGGGAAAATCCGTTTCATCCGTTCAATCCGTTGACAAAAATACAACGTTAGGAGGCATACGATGCGTAAACAAATCTTCACCGAAAAAGGGGCCAAGCCGATTGGCCCGTACTCTCAGGCGATTGTGGCCGATGGGCCGCTGGTCTTCATCTCCGGGCAGGGGCCCATCGATCCCAAGACCGGCACGTTCGACAAAAACGACGTCGGCGCGCAGGCGAAGCAGGTCTTCGAGAACCTCACCGTTCTGTTGGAAGCCGCTGGAACTTCGTGGGCGAACGTCGTGCGGGTGGGCGTGTTTCTCTCCGATATGAAGAACTTCGCCGCGATGAACGAGGTGTACAAGACCTACGTTACCGCGCCGTACCCAGCCCGCACGACCGTGCAGGCGCAATTGCCCGGCGGTATCGACGTCGAAGTAGACTGTATTGCCGTCGTGCCAGTGTAAAATGAATACCCTGTACTTTGAGAAGATTTCGCAGTTCGACCGCCGCGTTGAACCGGTGACGGTGAGCATCCCGTTTGCGGCGGGTGCGTTGACCGATCCGGCGCACTTCGTCATCCGCGACGGCGATGCGGTGTTGCCCACGCAGGCTCGCACGTTGGCGATGTGGCCCGATGGCAGCGTCAAGTGGCTGCTCGTTCACTTTCAGCCGGATTTGCCGGGCAACCGGGATAAGACGTTGACGTTCGACGTTGATGAGACCTATCAACTCTTCCGAGACTTGGCAGGTTTGGTTGTAACCGAGACGTCTGCTGGCATCCACGTGGATACCGGCCCGTTGGCGTTTCTTGTGCCGAACGACGGTTTTCTGCCGGTGCGCGACGTAAAGCTGAACGGCGAGGCCCTGTGGGACACCGCGCCGTTTAAAGGATTCACGTTGACTTGCGATGGGCAGACTGTCAAGACCGTCTCCGGTCCTGTGGAACTGGAGATCGAGGAAGCCGGCCCGTTGCGCGCGGTCATCCTCGTCAAGGGGAAGCACCGTAAGGCCGACAAGACGCCATACCTCGACTTTCGCGGGCGCATCACGGCCTATGCAGGGAAGCCCTACATCGAAGTTGGGCACCAGTTCATCCATGTAGAAGAGGCGGCGGAATTGTCTCTGGAGAGTTTGATACTCACCTTCCAACCAAAGCCGCGCGCCGAATCGCCGCATCTGGCTTTGGGGCAAGGGTACTACCGTACCGCGATCCAGGAATCGGATGACGCGCCGCTGGAGATGCTGATTGATACCGAGACGATCCTCTACCAGGCCAACGAGCACTTCATCGACAGCTTCTACGGCGATTTTTGGGTCGATTGGCGCGACGAAATCGGCGGCGTCATGCTCTCCGTCTACCAGGCGCACCAGAATTTCCCCAAAAAGCTTCGCGTAGCGAAAGGCGGCATCGTCTGTAGCCTCTATCCTGATGACGCGCCGCCCGCCCCGGTGATCCAGGGAATGGCGAAGACGCACCGCATCCAGTTGCATTTCCACGCGCCAGACGCGCGGCTCACCGAGGGGAGTGTGCGTAGCCTTCAATTCCAGTTGCCCGACCGCCCGGCGCTGTCGCGCGCGTGGTTCCGCGCCAACAATCCCTGGCTTGAAACGTTCTTCCCCGAAAAACTGCCCGACCGCCTGCTCACGTTCCTCAACCGGATACACGACGGGCGGCCCAAAGCGCTGGGGATGTTCCACTTCGGCGACGCGCCCGACGCCGGGTATACCAACCAGGGACGCGGGCAGGGGCATAGCGTGTTCGTCAACAACGAGTACGACCGCCCGCACGCCTGCGCCCTTTATTACGCGCTCACCGGGCAGCGCCGCGTGCTGGATTCGGCGCTGGTCTCGGCGCGGCATTGGCTCGACGTGGATTTGTGCCACCACAGCCCCGATCCGCTGCTGCACGGCGGTCTGAAAATCCACACGCGCTATCACGTCACCGGCGGTGTGACGCCCTCGCACGAGTGGACGGAGGGACTGCTCGACTACTACTTCTTCACCGGGCGGCGTGAGGCGCTCGACGCGGCGCGCTCGGTAGCAGAGAACATCCTACGCCATATGGAACGCCCGCACATGAAGACGCCCGGCGAGACGTCGGTGCGTGAGGGCGGCTGGGCGCTGCGCGCGCTCGTGGGGATGTGGATCGGCACGGGCGAGGCGCGTTGGCGAGACGAAGCGCACAAGCTGGTGACGATGTACCTCGATTGGTTCGACCGCTACGGCGCGTTGCTGGCCCCGTACACCAGTCACAGTATGCCGCGCGTGCCGTTTATGATTTCCCTCACGGCGAACTCCTTCGCGCGCTACCTACTCATCGAGCCGGAGGGCGAGTTGGCGGAGCGCGTGAAGGCGCTGATCGTCGCCACGGTGGATGATCTGCTGGCGCACTGCCTGGGGCCAGACGGCGTGGCCTACTACAAGGAACTGCCTTCGCTGCGGCGGACTGCGCCCACGTATCACTTGTTGGAAGCGTTGACGCACGCCTACCGCATCACCGGCGACGCGCGTTACCTCAAAATTGCCACGCGGCAATTTGCGGCGGCGGACTATGAAATGTTCTCGCGCGACCGTCCCAAATACGCCGATGACAGTGGCGCAGTCATCGACGGCGAGGGTGGGGGCCGTCCCTTCGCGGACAAATACACGTCCCTGCTTCTCTACGCCGGCGCGGCGACGCCGTTGGGCTTGTTGGATTGGTACGAGTACCCATATTGAGACGTATGACAATATCGAAATCTATGGAGGAGAATAAAGTGGAAATGCGCGTTATCGTCGTTACCGGGGCGAGCACCGGCATCGGTGCGGCCACAGCGAAACTTTTTGCCCGAAAGGGCTGGGCCGTCGTTCTGGCGGCGCGCTCACAGGACAAATTGGAGAAGCTGGCGGCGAAGATTGCCGCTGCCGGGGGCACGGCGCTGGCGGTCCCTACCGATGTGACTGTCCAAAGCGACATCGACAACCTTGTGCGGAAAACGGTTGAGGAGTTTGGCCGGATCGACGTTTTGGTCAACAATGCAGGCGTTGGCATTTCCGGTACGCTGGACACGGTCGATTTGGAGAAGTTGCGCTACGTCTTCGAGTTGAACGTGTTCGCCGGGCTGGCCCTCTTGCAGGCCGTTGTCCCGGTGATGAAGGCGCAGCACGATGGGATGATTGTCAACGTCTCTTCAATTGTCGAAGCGACGCCGGTGATTTATACGGCGGGGTACGGCGCGAGCAAGGCCGCTTTGTCGTATTTCTCGCAGTCAGCCGCGATTGAGCTCGCCTCTTATGGAATCGATGTGATCAAATTCGTGCCCGGCAACACGGAGACCGAATTCGAGCACAACAAGATTCCGGCGGGACAGTTCGTATCGAAGGATGCCATGCTGAAGAAGGTGGGTGCTTTCGCGCCGGTCACATCTGAGTTGGCGGCGCAGTGCCTCTGGGATGCGGTCATGAAGCGCCGTCTGGTGACCTATGTGACGGCGCAAGATCGGCTCTTGTGCACGTTGATGCACGTGAGTCCCGTCACGAGCGTCAAATTGTCGAAAATGGCGATCCAGCGCTACATGCCTCTGGAAGGCGTTCCGGCCAAGACAACGATTGGACAAGACTTGGCGAAAATCGGCGCCCTCGTTGCGGGCGTGGCCGTGCTGTTGGGATCTGTGTTTGGTTGGTTAGCGCATCGAACGCGTCGGGATGCGTAAGCACTGCTATGGAGGCAATATGGCAAAGCTAAATCTTGGTTCGCGTTGGGAGTCTGAGTTGACGGTGTATACGGACCCGGTCAGCGGGGCGACGGTGCGCCAGTACACGAATTACAGGGGGCACAGCAATCATTTCTACTTCACCTAGTCGTGTTTGCAACTTGCAAAGCATTCCTACCTGCTACACACTCTATGTGTAACACCTGATCGCCGTTCTCAATTGCCAGCGTCCCAGTAACGTTTAGGCGTTCGATGTTGCGTCGCCGTTCTGCAAAGTCCTCCACTGCTACCTGTATACCTGCCCGAACAAAATCGCCAAGCTCTAGAATATTTACCTTATCCTCATCGGTGAATTCGGTTTCAGCAATCAGCTTTTCCAATTTGGCTTGTTCTTGTTCCAAGTCTGCGAGGGCTATCTTGTAAGGTTGTACATCCCTGAGATATTGTTCTGCGCTCGGAGGTTTTTACGGCGTACCGCGAGGTGTTACGAAGTAGATTCGTGGTGGTCGAAGGGACGTTGCAATGGCAGGGCCGGGTGTGCGGCGTGGTAGGGGACCGGGTGCTGGCGGTGGAGGGGACACTCTCGCCCAGGTGCTCAAACAACAGATGACGAAGAACAAGTTTGGACCGTGGAGAAGGGTGTACAATCTAGCCGCTAAAATTGGCGTCAGCATAGATCAATTATAAAACCGCAGTCTCCGCCGTCAACAGCACATTCACTGCGACTGTCCTGAACTACCGAACGTTCTGTATTGACAGAACGTTAAGAATGTGCTACAATACATCTAGCCCAGGGCATTTACACTTCACTATATGGTGAATATAAGGAGATAAACTTGACAACGACACCTACACTACAAGGTCTCACGGCCGCAGAAGTCGAGCAGCGCCGCCGCGAATTCGGCGAAAACGCGCTCCCCTCGGCCAAGAAAACGTCGGCCTGGGGGATTTTCTTCAACCAGTTCAAGAATCCGCTGGTCTACATCATCCTGGCTGCGGCTGCCATCTCATTGGCCGTGGGCGAGTACGGTGACTTTGGGATCATCATGGCGGTCGTCCTGCTGGATGCCATTCTGGGCTTCATCCAGGAATACCAGGCGCAGCGGACCTACACGGCGCTCAAGGGCTTGCTCAAGCCCACCACCACCGTCATCCGCGATGGCGTGCGGCAGGAGATCGAAGTCCACGAGCTGGTACCCGACGACATCGTCCTGCTCAATGCCGGAGAACACATCCCGGGTGATGGTGAAGTCCTCGAAGCGCTCAAGCTGTCCGTCGAAGAAGCCATCCTCACCGGAGAAAGCGAGCCGGTCGGCAAAACCACCGAGGCCGATCAAAACCAGGTCTTTATGGGCACCACCGTTCTCACCGGGCGCGGGCTGATGCGCGTCGTCACCACCGGCGCGCGCACTGAGTTGGGACGCATCGCCACCAGTCTGCGTGAGGAAATCGAGGACAAGACGCCGCTCCAGGTGCGTTTGGAAGCCTTTAGCCATACCCTCACTCGATTGGTCCTGGCCATTACCGCAGCGATCTTCGTCGTTGGCTTGATCTCCGGTCGCCCGCTTCTCGAAATGCTGCGCGTCTCCATTATCCTGGCGATTGCCGCCGTTCCGGAGGGACTGCTCATCGCCGTGACCGTCATCCTGGTGTTGGGGATGCGCAAAATCCTCAAGCGCAATGGATTGGTGAAGCGCATGCTGGCCGTGGAGACGCTCGGCTCTGTGACCACGATCTGCACCGACAAGACCGGTACGCTCACCGAGGGCCGCATGCAAGTGACACGTCAGGAGGTTCGCGATGCACAGCGCGCCCTGGAAGTGATGGTGTACTGCAACGATCTGGAAGGCCCGGTGGATGCCGCGTTGTGGGAGTACGCCCGCGCTCAACTCAAGGGTGATCCGCAAGAGATGGCCAATGGCGCGGAACGGTTGGGCGAGGAGTTGTTCAGCAGCGAGACCAAGTTCATGATTACGGCGAACCGCGTCGCCGGTCAAACGTTGCACTATCTCAAGGGCGCGCCGGAGATTGTGTTGGGTATGTGCATTGTGGATGACCAGGAACAAGCCCGCATCCTGGCAGAAGTGGAACAGTGGGCCGGCGAGGGCCTGCGCCTGCTCGGATTGGCCTATCGCCCGGATGGACTGCTTGGCGATCGCAGCGGCTACACCTGGGTGGGCCTGGTGGCGATGGAAGACCCCATCCGCGAAGGGGTGCGCGAAGCCATTCAGGTCGCGCGACGCGCCGGCATCCAGGTCAAGATGATCACCGGCGACTACCGCAAGACTGCCGAACGCATCGCGGCGATGATCGGCCTGGCAACTCGCCCTGACCAGGTTATCGATGGCGAGGAACTGGGACAACTCAGTGATGAGGCGTTGGCCCAACGCGTGCAAGAGATCGCCGTTTTCGCCCGCATCCGCCCACACGACAAGCTGCGCATCGTGCGCGCCCTGCAAACGCGCGGTGAGATCACCGCGATGATCGGCGACGGTGTCAACGACGCGCCGGCCCTCAAACGCGCCAACATCGGCGTGGTGGTGGGAACAGCGACCGATGTCGCCAAGGAAACAGCCGACCTGATTCTCCTGGATAACAACTTCAAAACCGTAGTCGCTGCCATCGAGGAAGGCCGCGTCATCTTCGAGAACATCCGCAAGGTGGTGGCCTACACGCTCTCCAACTCGTTCGCCGAAGTGCTGCTGGTCTTTGGCGCGATGCTGCTCGGCTGGCCGGCGCCGTTGTTGGTGGCGCAAATCTTGTGGATTCACCTGATCTGTGACGGCCCTTCCGACATCGTACTGGGCTTCGAGCCAAAGGAGAACGGGATCATGGAAGAACCGCCCAAGTCACTGAACGAGCCGATCCTGAACCGGTTGGGCCTGGCGCTCATCGCCATCATCAGCACCGTCAGCGCTGTGGTGGGGCTGAGTATCTTCGGTCACTATTTCTTGCAGCACAATGATCCGATAGAGGGCCGCAGTATCGCCTTTGCCAGTTTTGCTATCAACTCGATGATTTACATCTTCGCCTATCGCAGCCTGCGTCGCTCGCTCTTCCGCATGAACCGGCTGAGCGCAAACAAACCGCTGATCTGGGCTGTGGTCTCTGGTGTAGCCGTAGCGCTGGCGGCTTTCCTGATCCCAGGACTGCGGGAAATGTTGTCTGTCGTGCCGCTGCAGGTGGAACAGTGGCTGCTCGTCGCCGGTGTTGCACTGGGATTGTTAACTGTGGTAGAATTGGGGAAATGGATCACAAATGCGCGCCACCGCGCCGCAACATCGCACACTTAAACGCAAGCCATCCTTGCGAAGGTTTAGGTTAACCAAAGGTTAACACGCCTTCGCAAGGATTCATAGATCAACACCAGAGGTAGGCACTTATGCCCGAACATTACTACGAGCAAAGGCACTTTATCGAAGACATCAGCCTGTATTTTGAGCAGATGGGGATCCCGCGCATGGCGGGCCGTATCCTGGGCGTGTTGCTGATTGCCGATCCGCCGAAACAGTCCATTGATGATCTGTGCGAGCGGCTGCAAGCCAGCAAAAGCGCGGTCAGCACCAGCGCGCGCCTGCTCAGCGAGATGGGACTGATCGAACGGGTCCCCTCGCCCATACCCCGCCGTGTCTACTTTCGCTTTTTACCAGGTGGCTGGGTAACGTTTATGCGTATGTACCTGCGGATGATGGCCTCGTTGCACCAAATCGCAGAGCGGGGTCTGGAATTGCTCAAAGATGAAGACCCCGCCTTGCGCGAACGTCTACAAGAAGCCCACGACATGTTCTCGTTGATCGAAGACCAGCTGCCAACGTTGCTAGATCGAATCGACGAACAACGCCGAGAGGCTTAGGATCTGTAAAAGTATAACTTCCCGTGTCGCAAGTGCTCACTTGAGCGCTTCCGGCGGATCATAATCCGCCGGCGACTCAAGAGCGTGGGATTATGATCCCGCGCAAGCGTTTGAGCAAGAACAAAGGATCGGGAATCTGTTCTTTTACGAACGCTTAACCCGCGAGATACGTCTCTATCGTTTCCTGGAAAAACTGCATAGTCCACAGCAAGACAATCTCCTCACAACGCTCTTTTTTTTATTTCGTAAATTCGGTATTGACAGAAAGTTCAAAATGATGTAAAATAACAACAAGGAAGTCAAGGTATCGCGGAAACCTGCGCATCAATATTGCGAACCGCAACAGCCAACGGAGGGAATATGTCCACAACAACATCTAAAAAAGTTATGTTTACCACCCTGGTCGCCAGTGCAGGATTAGCCTATTGGGTATGGAAGCGATCACAAAAAGCGATCCAACACCCGGTAGATAGGTCCAAAACGCAAGCAAGCCATCTGCTGGAACGCGCCGCGCCACTGCTGCGGTTGCCCACGTCGCCGGAACAGCCGCCGGAAGTCTTGCCGGAAGGCGATGGTCTACGCTGCCCGGTCACAGGGCGCGTCTATCCCTACCGCGACGGGATCCTCTATCTCCTGGAAGCCGCGCCGGACAAGACCTTCACCCAGCGGGCATTGGACACACCCTTCACCGCCTGGGTTTACGACCGCTTCCGCGAGACGATCACCCGCGCGCTCAATTCGCCGGATTTCGCCGTCGAAGTGGCGGAGGCGCAGCAAGCATTGCAGGTGCAATCCGGCGACGTGCTGCTCGATCTGGCGTGCGGGCAGGGCAACTTCACCCTCGAATGGGCCAAGCGCGCTGGGGCGGAGGGCCTGGTCATCGGCCTGGACTACTCGCTGGCGATGCTGGCGCGCGCCGTGTATCACGTCAACCGCTGGGGACTGGACAACGTGCTGCTCATCCACGGTGACGCGCACGCACTCCCCTTCGCTGATGGCGCGTTGCGCAAAGTCAACTGCTCCGGCGGCTTCCACCAGTTCCCTGATTTGCCCCAGGCGTTGCGCGAGATTGCCCGCGTCAGCGCGCCAGGTGCGGTGTTGGCGACCAGTACGTTTGCCGAAGGCCTGGCTGATCCGCGCGCGAGCTTCAAGCGCTGGCTCAAGCGCGCGTTCGACCTGCATTTTGTACCGCTCGTGCCGCTGGGAGAGCAGTTAGCGGCCTTAGGTTACGCAGATTATGCCTGGTCGCTGCCAGGCAGCGGGTTGTTTGGCTACGCTTCGGCGCGTAAGGCATGACCGGCTTTACGTGAGACAAGGCGCTAACCGCCAATCACGCGAATTCCCGTGGTGGTGTTCTACAACGCCAACTATACCCCTTTGTACAAGCGGATACACGGGCAGTACGTCATCGTCACCGAAGGGCCATACCGGTTGGTGCGACATCCGCGCTATGCCGCCGCAGCTTTGGCGAACCTCATCTTTTTCCTGTTCACCGGCGTCTGGCTCTCGTTACTCGGCCTCCTGGGATGGGCAGCGATCTATGCGCAGGGCAAAGCCGAAGAGCAATTCTTGTTGACGCTGGCGCCCGAGGCATACGGCGCATATCGCCGCCGCACGGGGATGTTTTTGCCCCGGATTCGTTGACCTGAGGAAAAGATAGTATGAAAAAGAGGCAAGCAAGCGTGACGGCTCAAGGTATCGCCTTCGTGCGGGCGTTCGAATCGGCCAAACCTGAAAATGCAACGGTCGCAGCCACCCCCAAATGAGGAGGTAGAGATGAATCTCACAGAACTGGAACGAAGAGCCATCAAAGAGCTGATGGATGACTTGGAGCAACGGCTGGAGCTAGAAACCAAGAACCTGGATAACGCGCGGTTCGAACTCACCAAGCTTCAGATTCGCGTCAAGCTGTTCGGTGAAGAAACCTTGGATGATAGCGAGCGTGAGGCATTTGTCCAGGCTTGCCCGGAGGACATCGCCAAGCACGAGGTCGAGGTCGCACGCCTGTGAGCACAGCTCGACAAGTTGCGTGCTTATGAGCAAAGATGATTCAGATATCCGTCAATCAGGGAGGAAGAACCATGAAAAAAAAGAATACCTTGTGGATTGCGACTGCCTTACTGGTTGGGCTAGTAGCCTTTTGGCTGCTTGGACTCAAGCTCCTCATGAAATTGATGAAAGGGCGTGGCGAACCGTGTCCCACCTCGTGGAGTTGGATCGTGGACAACCCACTGCGTCGTTGGGACGTGCGTCACGCGCTCGACCGGGCGGGTCTGCGCCCTGGCGAGACGGTGCTGGAACTCGGCCCTGGGCCGGGCGCGTTCACCGTGGATGCGGCGCGGCGCGTGGGGCCGGAAGGTCGCCTGATCGCCGTGGACATCCAGCCGGGGATGATCGCGCAGGTGAATGCGCGGGTCAAGGCGGCCGGCGTGACCAACGTGGAAACCTACGTCGCCAGCGCCTACGAACTGCCACTCCCCGATGCCAGTGTGGATCGCGCGTATCTCATCACCGTGCTGCCCGAAATCCCCGATCCGGTGCGCGCACTGCGCGAAATCCATCGCGTGCTCAAACCGGGCGGCATCATCTCCACCACAGAAGAATTCCTCGATCCGGACTATCCACGGCGCGCGACTACCGTCGCCTGGGCCAGAGCTGCCGGATTCGAGCCAGCGGAGCGCTACGGCAACTGGTGGAACTATACGCTCAACTTTCACAAGCCCGCCGAGGGGGATGCTGCGGACGGCAGCCGTGGGCGGTTGTCCGAAGTCGAATTCAAGGCAATGAATACCGGGGCGCGGCGTCTTCTCCAGCGTACCGTCGAATATCCGCTTTTCAAGCGCTTTGGCCTGGACGTGACGGGCCAGGATGTCCTGGAAATTGGCTGCGGCTCCGGGTATGGGGCAGCACTGTTGGCTTCTCAAGGGCCGGGTAGTTACCTCGGCGTAGATTTGATGCCGGAACAAATCGCTCTGGCGCAGCGACGCGCGTTGCCCAATGCTACGTTCATCGTGCAAGACTCCACCGACCTGGCGCAGGTTGCCGACGCAAGCAAAGATGTGGTCGTCATCTTTGGCGTACTGCACCACATTCCCACCTGGCGGGCCGTCGTGCGCGAGGTCGCGCGTGTCCTGCGTCCCGGCGGCGAGCTTTATCTGGAGGAACCCAACGGCGCAGCCATCGCCGCTTTTGACCGGTTGGGACATTGGGGCCATGCGCCAGAAGCCGCATTTAGCTTGCGTGAATTGGAGGCTGCACTTACAGATGCCGGGTTACGCATCACCCACCGCCTGAAATTTGGTTTTGGTACCTACCGGGCGCAAAAGGAGAGGTAACCACAAGGTTCAGACGAGAGCAGAGAGGAGGTAATCAATGAAAGACAAACATAAGTTCCTGGCTGGCCTGGCGGCCGGCGCGATAGGTGGACTGCTGGTAGGGCAACGGTTGGCAACCCAGCCGCGCCGGATGCCCTACCTGGACATCGGGCAGCAGGTGCTGGCCGAGACACGTGGGGAGGTCAAAGCAACCTTGCTAGCGGCGCGAGTGCAGGCGCGTTACGACGAACTGTATGCTCGCCGGCTCCGCTTTCACCACCCAGCCCTACGCCAACATCTTGAGGAAGGTGTATTGCCCACCCTGGCGCTCTATCAGACATTGCGCGAGGAGAACAACGATCAGGAAGCGGTCCTGGCGGAAATAGACCGGATTGTCGCCGCCATGGTGAAACGGTCGGGTCGCCGTAGGCTGGTGCAGCTTGTTGGACACCTGCCCGATCCGTTCGCGGTTCTGCGGATCGCCAATCGCTGGGCGATGAAACGGGTGTATCCGCCGGAAGGGTGGCGATTCGAGTGGGTGGAAGACAGTGACCAATGTATCGCCTACGACGCCCGCGAATGTTTCTACGTGAACGTGCTCACGGCCTATGGCGCACCAGAGCTGACAGCTCACTTGTGCGTGGTCGACGACCTGCTGTTTGGCGATCTCCCTGGCATCTCCTGGGAACGCACGCAGACACTCAGTCAGGGCGCCGACCGGTGCAACTTCCGATTCTGCCGCGTGGCTGCGTCGTGCAATGCGAGAGCATAGGACGACCAAGGTACACTTGACTTGTCACCCAAAGCCTAGTTTTCATCGAGCACACGTAAAAGGGATTGTAAACGGATCAAACCGGGCCGTTGTCTCCTGACCATAAGATAAGGAAAAGCGGCAATGCCAGAATGGTATTACGAGAAGAAGCACTTCGTGGAGGATATCAGCCTGTACTTTGAGCAGATGGGGATTCCGCGCATGGCGGGACGCATTCTGGGTGTGCTGCTGGTCGCCGACCCGCCAGGACAATCCATTGACGATCTCTGCGAGCGATTGCAAGCCAGCAAAAGCTCCATCAGTACCAATACACGCCTTCTCAACGAGATGGGATTGATCGAGCGTGTCCCTTCGCCCATCCCACGCCGCGTCTACTTTCGCTTTCCGCCCGGTGGGTGGGTGACGTTAATGCTGGTGTATTGGCGGGTGATGTCCTCGCTGCACCAGACGACCGAGCAGGGGCTGGCTTTACTCAAAGACGAGGATTCCAGCCTGCGCGCCCGGTTACAGGAAGCGCACGATATGTTCTCGTTGATCGAAGAGGCATTGCCGTCGCTGCTCAAGCGCATTGAGGCGCAGCGTGGGGGGGAGGTATAACCTATGCGCATTACACTTTTGACCATTGGCTCTCATGGCGATATTCAGCCCTACGTTGCGCTGGCAAAGGTGCTCATTGCGCGCGGGCACGCGGCCAACGTCGCCGGGCTGTCGAACGGGAAAGATTTTGTCGAGAAGCATTCCATACCTTTCCGGTCTCTCTCGGGCGATGTGTCAGAGATGATGCGGTTGCTTGTAGGCGTGGGCGTGGGACCGTTTGAGTATTTTCGGAGCCTGGACCGACTCCTGGCTTCGGGAAAAGATCAATTCCTGCGCGATGTGAGCGCGGTATGTGAAGACGCCGATGCAATAGTCTATTCCCTTTTGGGGAGCGTGGCGTATCATATCGCGGAGAAGAAGAACATCCCTTGCTTCCGTTCATTCATCTATCCGCTTGATCCGACGACCGAGTTTCCGGCCTTGACCGCCCCTCGCTTACCGTTGGGTGGGCTTTATAACCGTTTTACCTATGCCGCCGGGGATTACTTCTGGTCGCGGCTCACTACCCGGCATCTCAACGGTTGGCGGCAAGAAATGGGCTTGAAACCGGTTCCGCCCTATCACTTTCCTTACCGTGCTATCCAGCAGGCCGGTTCCAACGTTGTATGCATTCAGTTCCCACCTAGTCCCAAAACCGAAGTCGTGGAAGGATTATCACCACATTACCGGTTTTTGGTTCCTGGAGGGAGAGAAGTACACACCGGCAGACGACCTCTTGCGGTTTTTGGAGAGTGGTTCCTCTCCGATCTACATCGGCTTTGGCAGCATGACGGGCGGTTCATTTCAAGAAATGCTGGATGTCATTGTGCAAAGCCTTGTTCGAACAGGAATACGCGCCGTTCTGTTTTCGGGTTGGGGAAACCTGGGAAACGCCGACCTCCCGCCGTTCCTGTTCAAAGCCGGTTTTATCCCGCACGAGTGGCTGTTTCAAAAGGTGCGCGCTGTCGTCCACCACGGTGGATCGGGTTCTACCGCCTCGGGGCTGCGCGCCGGACTCCCGACTCTGGTTGTGCCTTTCGGCATTGACCAGCCATTCTGGGGAGAACGGGTATACCGCCAGGGACTCGGCCCTCGTCCTATTCACCGGAAGAATTTTACGGTAAAGCGCTTTTCGGACGCGATTGTAGAGCTGGTGGAAAACGGCTCGATGCAGAATCGGGCGCGGGCGTTTGGCGCACTGCTGCGAGATGAAGGCGGGGTATCAAACGCCGTGAATATCATTGAGGCGTATGCCCGATAACGCTTATTTCTCTCAATGAATAAGGGGACTGGCATGTCGGAGAGTTTTCATCAAGACCTGAGCGATGTGGAAAGCACCCTGCTCATTACGCTCTACATCCGGGCAATGGAATCGCAGCGTCCAGACGCGCTGATCAAAGACGAGAAAGCCGTGGCGCTGGTCACAAACATGAGCTACGACTTTGACCGGATCAGACAGGTCAAGATGGACGAGGATGACAAGGTGGGGGTAATCCTGCGCAACCGGGAATTCGACCGCTACGTGCAGAATTTCCTGACTCGCAACCCGGAAGCAGCCGTCGTGCACATCGGCTGCGGCCTCGATTCGCGCTTCGAACGGGTAGATAACGGCAGAGTCGAATGGTACGACCTGGATTTGCCGGAGGTCATCGAGCAGCCCCGGAAGTTCATTGGCGACGAAAAGGAACACTATCACTTGCTGGCCGGCTCGGCGTTCGATAGCGCCTGGCTGGACAAGGTCAGCGCGCATCGGCAGCGTCCCTTTCTCTTTCTGGCCGAAGGCGTCTTGATGTACTTCGAGGAAGCCCAGGTCAAGTCGCTGGTGTTGATGCTGCGCGATCACTTCCCTGGTGCGGAGCTGGTCTTCGATGCCTTCTCGCCCTACCTCATCCGTGCCAACAACCTCCGCATGGCCATCAGCAAGTTCGGTGTCCGCTATCACTGGGGACTCAGGCGCGGTCAAGAACTCGAAAAGTGGGGCGAAGGCATTCGTCTTCTTGACGAGTGGGGATACTTTGACGAACCTGAGCCGCGGCTGGATCACATTCGCTGGATGCGGCACATTCCGCTGCTTGCCAGGGTGATGCGGGTTTACCACTACCGCCTCGGAGAGGCGCGAAAGGATGCGTGACTTATGAGCGACAAGCCCTATCAAGGCAAAGCCGTCATCGTTACCGGCGCGTCGTCCGGGATTGGGCGGGCGCTAGCGCTGCGGCTGGCCGATCAAGGCGCGTGGATCGCGCTGGCAGCCCGCGATGCGCAGCGCCTCGCTGCGCTGGCCGAGGAATGCCGCCAACGCGGCGGCAAAGCCATCGCCGTGCCCACCGACGTCACCGACGAAACCCAGTGCAAGGCCTTGATCGAATGCGCTGTGGCCGAGTTTGGTCGCCTGGACGTGCTGATCAACAATGCGGGCATCGGCGCAACCGGGCTGCTGGAAGAATTGCCCGACCTCACCGTGTTCAAACGGGTGATGGATGTTAATTTCTACGGAACCGTGTACTGCACTTACTATGCAGTGAAATATCTGAAGCAAACGCAAGGCCGCATCGTCAACATCTCCAGCCTGGGTGGCAAATCTCCCCTGCCCTACAACACCAACTATATCGCCAGCAAGTATGCCGTGCACGGCTTTTCCGATTCGCTGCGCATGGAACTGGCTCGAGCCGGGGTCAGCATAACGATCATCTGTCCCTACTGGGTGGCAACCGAGTTCCACGAGCGGCTGATGGACAAAGACGGCGCGCCAAGAGGCCCGCAGGGTCGCGCCATCTATAGCGAGAAAACCATGACCGCCGATCAGTGCGCGGCCATCACCCTCAAGGCCGCGGCCAAACGCAAGCGCGAAGTGCTGATGGGCCCTGGCTGGTTGGCCGTCTGGCTGAGGGTGATTGCGCCGGGGCTGGCGGACAAGATCACCGTCGAGATGGTGCTCAAGCCGGTCGCCAGGCGGGCGCAGAAGGCGCGGAGCAAGAAATAGAGAAATATGTCCGAGACCACGAAACCCGACCTGAATGATGTGGAAAAGACCCTGCTCATTACACTCTACATCAGGGCGATGGAATCACAACGCCCCGATGCGCTTGTCAAAGATGAGAGAGCCGAAGCGCTGGTCCGCCAGTGGGATCAAGAAACCTTGCGCAAGACGTTGGCTCTGACCGATGATTTCAGCCGGGCCATTATGATCCTGAAAGGCCGCGAATTCGACCGCTTCGCCCAGGATTTTCTGACCCGCCACCCGGATGCAGTGGTCGTCCACATCGGCTGCGGCCTCGACACGCGCTTCGAGCGCGTTTGCTCTGAGCAGCCAGACAATGGCCGGGTGGAATGGTACGACCTGGATTTGCCGGAGGTCATCGAACTCCGGCGAAAGCTGGTCGGCGGCGAAGGGGCGTACCACCATTTCCTGGCTTGCTCAGTGCTTGAGAGCGCCTGGCTGGAAACGGTGAGCGCACATGGTAATCGCCCCTTCCTCTTCCTGGCCGAAGGTGTTTTCATGTATTTTGAAGAAGCACAGGTCAAGTCGCTGGTGTTGACACTGTGCGACCGTTTCCCTGGCGTTGCAGAGCAACGCACGGAACTGGTCTTTGATGCCTTTTCGCCGTTCATGCGCTGGGGGCACAACTCCAGAGTCAGCCGTACCGGAATTGGTGCCCCCTTGCACTGGGGCCTGAAACACCCTCAAGATCTCGAACGATGGAGCACCCCTTCGGCTTCGCTCAGGACAGGCGGCATCCGCCTACTTGATGAACGGTTCCCCTTCCAGTACCGTGAGCCGCGCATACGCCGTGCCTGGCAAGTACGTCTCATTCCGTTTCTCGCCAAGGCGATAGGGATTTTTCGCTACCAACTCTAAGGAGGATGGCATGTCCGAAACTCAAATTTTGAGCGGCGTGCCGGAAACGCTGCTCATCCCGCTTTGCTACCGGGCGATAGAAACGCAGCGCCCAGATGCCATGATCAAAGACGAAAAGGCGGTGGAACTGATCAAGCGGCTGAGCTCGGATGGATCCACCCGCTATGACTTTGACTGGCTCAAGCAAACCCCGATGGCCAGGATGAACAGGGTATTGCGGATCATGCTCGCCCGCGAAATGGATCGCTACGCGCGGGATTTCCTCGTCTGTCACCCGGAAGCGGTGGTGGTGCACATCGGTTGCGGCCTCGACTCACGCTTTGAGCGGGTGGACAACGGACAAGTGGAATGGTATGACCTGGATTTGCCGGAGGTCATCGAGATCCGACGGAAGCTGATTGGTGATGAGGCGAAGCGTTATCATCTGCTGGGTTGTTCGGTGCTCGAAGATACCTGGCTGGAGACAGTTGGGATGCGCCGGGGATCACCCTGCCTGTTTTTGGCCGAAGGTGTCTTTATGTACTTTACAGAGGCGCAGATCACGTCGTTAGTGCTCATACTGTGCGATCATTTTCCGGGCGCAGAGCTGGTCTTTGACGGTTGGACGCCGTTTCAGATCTGGATAGGTAACTTGGTACTTGGGGACCTTTTGCGCTGGGGCTTCTGGCGCGGCCAGGAACTTGAGGGCTGGGGCGAAGGTATTCATCAGCTCGACGAGTGGGGATACTTTGACCGGCCTGAGCCGCGGCTGCATCCCTTTCGCTGGATGGCTCCCGTCTTTCGCCTGCTCAAGCCAATGCGCGTCTTTCACTTCCAACTTGGAGAGGCCGCAGGATGAATGCTCTTTTGTTTGCCCATGAAGTGGTATCACTTTGACAAGCCAGTGCCGCGCCTGGGTGCTTTCCAGATCGTGCGGTACATCTTTAGCCAATAGTCGAAAAGGAGGAAAAAAATGTGGACTATACGTTTTATTCTGCTGGCGGCGTTAGGTCTTTCGATCAGCGCATTCGCATATTTTCTCAAGCGCCGTGAGGATAGCGAGGCGCTGTTGGAAAACCGCGCGATCAACCTGGTTGGAGTGATTGCCTACAATCTGGCCTGCTATTCCCTGGCCGGGCTGCCATCCGATCCGGCGGTGTTCCCGGCGCCGTCTTTTCTCACCCACGCTGGAACGCGAACAGGATTTCTCGTCGTGGGTCTGGTGTTGATTGTCGCCGGCGTCGCCGTATTCATCGTCTCCGTCCGGCGGCGGAAAACCGTCGGCGGGGAAAACGTGAAGGAAGGGCTGTTGACCACCGGCATCTACAGCTTCGCCCGACACCCGATCTACACCGGGATCATCTCGGTTTCTTTCGGGTTGGCGCTCACGCTCGGTACTTGGGATGGGTTGCTGATGGTCCCGATCGTTTGGCTGGTGAACGCGGCAGAGGCGGTCATTGAGGAGCTCCTCGACATCGGCCGGCGCTTCCCGGCGGAGTACGCCGAGTATCGCAAGCAGACGGGGATGTTCGGACCGGTCATCCTGTGGGCCACGTTGCTAGTCTTCTTGGTGGGCCTGGCTGTTGCCGGCTCCATATAAATTCAAATGAAAGCTGATCGCATTTCTACCCTGCAGGCTCGCCCGATCACCGTACTGCCCGAAATCCCCGATCCCGTGCGCGCGCTGTGTGAACTGCATCGCGTGCTCAAGCCGGGCGGCATCGTCTTCACCACTGAGGAGTTCCTCGATCCCGACTATCCGCGCCGCGCGACGACCATTGCCTGGGCCAACGCCGCCGGATTCGAACTGGCAGAGCGCTACGGGAACTGGTGGAATTACACGCTGAACTTCCGCAAACCTGTTGCTGAGGCATAACGATGATCGCGATCCAGTCAAAAGTGCGTGTTGCTGACGTCAGCAGCGCAGAGATCCTCGATTTTATGCTCAACTGCACCGACCAGCGGTATCAAGCATGGTGGCCGGGCACGCACCTGGCGTTCCACACCGTCAAGCGCCGGCCCGGCGACATCGGCAACATCGTCTATATGGACGAGTACGTCGGTCAGCGCCGGATCAAAATGCAGGGCGTTGTGACGCAAGTCATACCTGGTAAAAAGATCGTGTGGCAGTTCAAACGGCTCGTCCGCTTGACCGCATGGCTCATCCTGCAAGCCGACGACGAGGACGGCGGCGTGATGCTCACTCACACGCTCCTGGCCGGCTTCAAGGGAATCGGCAGCATCCTGGATCCGCTCCTGCGCCTCTACTTCTCGGATGGATTCGTCCGCGCCATGGATGAGCACGCCCAGGCCGAGTTCCCTATGCTGAGCAAGTTGTTGCGCGATTATTCAGATCAATCTTGGGTCGAAATGGAGGACCAACCGCTGGATTGACATCAGTTGGTCAATGCTACGGCAAGGCGGTCGGGTCACCAACCGCAAACATATTGATGCTATCCACTTTGCTCACGCCCGCGAAGTCGTTGCATGGAACCGGAACTCGGCCAGCCCTACCGAGATGACAAGCGGCAGGTGCACGGGTGTATCATCCCCGGATTGCCGGTTTAATGATGGGCCAACACCAATCGCGAGAACGCTCGGATCGAAAATCGACACTGTGAGAATAGATAGAAGGAGATAGAAGTTATGGGTGAGGATTTATCCAATCCGGCGATTCGGAAATTTGTCGAGGATTCCAGATTTATCTACGAGGCTTGGAAGGAGGCTGACATCAACGGTTTCCAGACCAATATCCTGGATTGTGGAGCCGGACAGATTCTGTTTCAGACGCCGATCGCCAAATATCTGGAACCGTTTTGGACACCGATCCTCCGTCATTTCGAGAAAACCCGGCGGATCATAACGTACGAACGCCGCGAAAGCACCTCCCAGTATATGCACGCCTGGGATCGGGCCAAGGATATGCTCGCCGTGATGGACCACTTGGAGATCACGCGCTGCGACATTGTCAGCCATTCCTCCGGAGCCGTCGCCTCGTTGCATTTTGCCTTGATGTACCCGGAGCGGGTCCGATCCATAGTATTGATGAACGTCGCCGCCTTCTATCCGAAATTGCGCGGGCCGATTGCGGTCCTCAGCGACAAGCTTGCCCCGCTATTGCCGGATGCCATCGTGCTTCCGCTGTTTTTGACGTTCCTGGCAAAACGGGGTACGGAGGATTATGCGCTGCACCGCTATGCCTTCGGGAAGTTCAAGCCGCTGGGGTTGCACCTGAAATACTCCCTCAACCACATCACACAGGAGCACGACCTCCGGGAAAGCCTGTGCGCAATCCGATGCCCCGTGCTGCTGATCAACCGGACGGATGATGCGGTGGTTCCCATGGAGGACATGGTCTACCTTCATGACCGCCTTCCCCGTTGCTTCGGATTACATACCGTCGCCGGAGGCGGTCACATGTTTCATTACCGGCACGCGGGTGACATCATCGGTTTTATGGAGGGTTTTTACCGGCGGATCTCCAAGGAGAATTGAGGACGATTCCCGGCAAGCCGTTGGAGGAAATCATAGAATTGGAAAGGATCATCGGGTAAAGCGGATGGCAGACTTGGAATTATTGGGGAAACGAGAAATTACGAGTTTGATGGACCGCCGAGCGTCACTGCGACGTTTGGGTGACAATGCTCAATGGCTGGAGGCGAGGTTCCAAAGTGTTCGAGTCTCGGACGATTGGACGGCGCGCGTGTACGACAACGGAGGCGCAGGCACCCCGCTGGTGTTTGTGCCGGTGGTGCCGATGTTCGAAACCGCGCACGTACACAACCTGCAGCGGTTTGGAACAAACCGCCGGGTGGTCACCTACCGGCGGGTGGATCCGCCGGACCGGCCGGTTTCCGTGGAGGATCGAGCGCGGGAACTTTCGCGGTTGCTGGACGCACTGGGAATTTCCGAGGCGCATTTTTGCGGGTTGAATGAAGGCGCCTTGGCCGCGATGGCGATGGCGTTCCGGGAACCGCAGCGAGTGAAATCGATCTCGGCCACCTGCCTCGGCGTCGAGAATCCGATCCCCGTTTGGATGCGTCGGCTGGCAAGGATCCTCCAGTTTCCCATTCCCGGTCCATTGGTAGGGGAGGTGGTGCGTTGGCTGCTGCTTGGAGCGGCGCCGGATGGATACATCGTGGCGAATCTCTGGGGTCGGAATCCGGATGCTTCGGCGAGTCTGAGAAACGGTGTAGTGCCTTTGTACGACGGGTATCTGCTGCCGGATCGCCGGTTGACGATGCCAGTCCTCAACATCCATTCGTCGCCGGTCGTTCGGGAATATTCCTCGCGGCGATGGGTGGACCTTCTTCCGAACGGGCGGTTGGCGGTGATTCCGGGAGACACCCATTTGTGCATGTGGTCGAAGGCGGCGGAGTTTGAATTGATATTGGAGGAATTCATCCAGGACACGGAGAAGGAGATTCCGGTCCGTCAGAAGACAGACTCATAGGAGGAAAACATGTGGACTGTACGCTTTATTCTGCTCGCGTTGTTGGTTCTTCCCCTCGGGGCATTTGCATACTTTATGCGGCGCCGCCAGGAGAGCGAAGCCGTGCTTGAGAACCGGCCCATCAATCTTCTCGGAGTGATCTTCTACAACCTGGCCTGCTATTGCCTGGCCGGACTGCCCTCCGATCCGGCGGTGTTCACCGCGCCGCGCTTCCTCGGGAACGCCGGAGTACGGGCCGGATTCTTGATCGCCGGTGTGGCGCTGATCCTCTTTGGGGTGGTCATTTTCGTCGTCTCCGTCCGGCGGCGGAAAACCGTCGGCGGGGAAAACGTGAGGGAAGGGCTGCTGACCACTGGCATCTATAGCTTTGCCCGGCACCCGATTTACACCGGGATCGTCTCGGTTTCCTTCGGACTGGCGCTCGCGCTCGGCACTTGGGACGGATTGCTGATGGTCCCAATCGTTTGGCTGGTGAACGCGGCGGAGGCGATCATCGAAGAACTCTTTGACATCGGCCGGCGCTTCCCGGCGGAGTATGCCGAGTATCGCAAGCAGACGGGGATGTTCGGGCCGGTCAGCCTGTGGGCTGCACTGTTGGTCTTCCTGGCGGGCCTGGCTGTCGCCGGCTCCATTTGATAAGGAACCAGTATAGCTGTTGGCGTTCACCTTGTGGAACATTCTGTGCATGGCATTACGGGCGGAAAAGAGGGTTTTATGCGAGTGAAAGCTGATTTTATCTTATCTCTCGCCGATGCTTCGGCCAGACTGTCGCAGGTGGGAGGGAAAGGCGCTTCGCTGGCACGCCTGGCGGCGGCCGGCCTGCCTGTGCCGCCTGGTTTTCACATCACCACGGCAGCCTATTGCCGCTTCGTGGCGGAGTATGGGCTGCAAGAGCAGATTCTGGCGGCGGTCTCTACTGCCACTTCCGATCAGCCGGCAACGCTCGAAGAGGCATCCAGCCAAATCGGCAAGCTCTTTGCGCAGCATGCGATGCCGGATGACATTGCCGAGGCGATCCGACAGGCGTATGCCGGGCTTGGCGAGGGTGATGTACCCGTCGCCGTGCGTTCATCGGCGACGGCGGAAGATTTGCCGGAGATGTCGTTTGCCGGGCAGCAGGAGACGTATCTCAACATTCGCGGCGGCGAGGCGGTGCTCGATGCCGTCAAACGCTGCTGGGCCTCGTTGTGGACGGCGCGGGCCATTGCCTATCGAATCAAAAACAACATTGACCAGAGCACGGTCACGCTGGCGGTCGTTGTGCAGGAGATGGTGAATGCAGAAGCCGCGGGGATTCTCTTCACCGTCAACCCGATCAATGGCCGACGCGATGAGATGGTCATCAATGCTGCCTGGGGCCTCGGTGAAGCCATCGTTGGCGGATTGGTCTCGCCCGACACGATCATTGCGGAGAAAACCACGGGCAAAATCAAAAAGCTCGATGTCACAGAAAAGACCGTCATCACAGTGTTGACAGAGTCCGGCACGGAAGAGAAACCGCTCGACGACACGCGGCACAAATCTCAGGTCCTAAAAGAGACACAGGTCGTCGAACTCGCGAGCATCGCGCGTCGCATCGAAGATTTTTATGGCAGCCCACAGGATATCGAGTGGTGTCATGCGAATGGAAATTTCTACATTGTGCAATCACGCCCCATCACGGCGCTGCCGGAGCCGCCGCTGGAGTGGAAAAGCTCCTACCCCCAATCGCTCCTGATGCGCGGTAGTTCCATGGACCTGTTACCCGATGTGGTATCGCCACTGTTTGCTACGCTGGGAATGTCGGTTATCACGAAAGCTTATGAGAGAGTGTATGCCGAGGTCATGGGGCTTGGGGAGGAAGACGTGCCTGTTTTTGAGGTTCTCAATGGGTATGTCTATCTGTGCTTCATCAAGGGAAATCGAGCGGCATATTACGCGTGGCTTCATGCCAGGACTGCTGGAAAAATGTTTGCATTCGGCAAGGTATTGGCGTTGGAAGCACAAGCCAAATGCGCGACGATTGTGAGCAAGTGGCAACAAATGGACCTGGATAAGGTAGGAACACCTGAGCTATTGGCAGGCGCGCGCGAACTTTTTGAAATCTCAGGCGAGTTTCTTACCGCGTGTGTCGCCCGGCCGATCCCGCTAGCTAACTTTAGCGAAATGGAATTCAGCCTGTTTTACAACACGCTCATCAAACGCAAGGAAGACCCTGCCGCGACGACCTTCCTGCTCGGTTTGGAAAACGTGCCACTGCGGGCAGAGAAATCACTGTTTGATCTGGCGCAATGGATAAAGACCCGGTCTGAGTTGGCAGATTACCTGGCACGAGCTTCCGCAGAGCAAGTCTGGGCTGAATTGCAATCTGATCCCGTCCCCGCGCCACTGGACGGCGAATTCGCCACCCGCTTCATGGCACACCTGGCTGAGTTCGGCCACTTCACCTACGACATTGATTTTATGAGTCCTGTCCTGGCTGATTTTCCGATCCCGATGCTGGATACATTGAAGGTTTATCTTGCCGGGCAAGGAAATGACCCATGTACTCGCCAACAAGCGCAGGAAATGCAAAGCAAACAGGCGGAGGAAGCTATCTGCCAACGAGTAGGGACACTGCACAGGAAAGGATTTCAGAAACTGCTCAGGCTGGCGCAGGAATACGCGGTTGACCGAGAGAACGCGATTGCGAACATCGGTCTGCCTTACCCGCAACTGCGACGCCTGCTGCGTGAACTTGGGCAACGCCTGACAACAGGCGGCGCAATCGCCGAGCCAGAAGATATCTACTGGCTCGAAGCGAAGGATGTGGATGCATTGGTTGCAGTTCTGGAAACGGGCAAGCCTTTGAGTAATCACGCTGCAAACGTGGAGACCCGCAAAGCAGAATGGCAGCGAGCGCGCAGGGTAGTTCCTCCTGCGGTTCTGCCGGAGGGCAGTTGGTTATCCAAAATGATGGCGCCCAAGAAATCCCTACCCAATACCCTGAAAGGCAAAGGCACCAGCGCGGGCAAAGTCACCGCCCCGGCCTGTGTTCTGCGCGGTCCGGAGGATTTTGGGCAAATGCGCCCCGGCGGCGTGCTTGTCGCCGTCACAACAACCCCGGCCTGGACGCCGCTCTTTGCTATGGCTTCGGCGGTTGTCACTGACATCGGCGGGCCACTCAGTCACAGTTCCATCGTGGCGCGCGAATACGGCATCCCTGCAGTGATGGGTACCGGTGTGGCCACGCGCCGTATTTGTACCGGGCAGATGATCATGGTAGATGGCAACGCGGGTACCGTGACGTTAAAGGTATAAAGTCATACGGAGGCAATAATGACGAGCATATTTCCGAAATTCGGCTACAACCCAATCACGGGTGAATGGAATGACAGCCTGAAAGGGGATTATTGCTGGTCCAACATCAACCTCAGTGAAGCGATACCGGATGTGATGACACCCAGCACCTGGTCATTGTGGTGGATTTACTTTTACATCATTGGCCCGATCCAATTTCCTGGAGATCATCCCTCTTGTGGACATATCTGTGGGCGACCGTATTTCAACCTGAGCTTGATTTTATCGCTTTATCACGCCATCGGCATGGATGCACGAAAAAAAAGGTTAGGGGACTTGCTTGTGTCCACGCCCGTCGAACTAGATATTCCGCTTATTCCATTTTCACCTCTGGCTGTGGCCTGGAATGGGATGCCCGGAATAATCACAGACTGGCGGCATGCCCGGCGCGATCGTAGACAGCTTCTGGATTACTTAACTTTTCTCCCGGATTGGTGTCGAATGATGCGCCCTCGCATTCAGCAATGTTCAGGCACGGCAGGGTTGCTTGCCCTATGGACCGAATCCATCCTGCCCGCCAAACTTCGCGACTTCCGCATGCTGCGCAGCATGACCCTTGATTTATCTGGCCCTGCAACCAAACTAAGCCTGGACCTAACGACTCTGGTCGGTGAAGCTGAAACCAATACGCTCTTATCCAACCTTTCCGGCGCCTCGGGGGATTTGGAAAGTCTGGGCCCGCTGATTGGATTGGCAAAAGTGAAGGATGGCAGGATGAGTCGCGCCGAGTACATGGAACGGTATGGACATCGCGGTACGCACGAAACGGAACTGTCTGCCCCGGTCCCAAGCGATGATCCCGAATGGCTGGATAAAAAGCTTGCCGAGTTCACCCGATCAGACATAGATGTGGACGCACTCCTCGTGAAACAGCGCGCCGAGTTCACCACGGCCTGGCAACGTTTTGAGGCGCGTTTCCCGAATAAATACAAAGCCTTTCGCCATAGACTGGATATGGTTGCGGCAGCAGCGAAAAACCGTGAAGCAATCCGCTCTGAGTCTATCCGCCTGTCGCGGCTCATCCGCCAGTTCCTGTTGCAGGTGGGCAACGTGACGGGCATAGGTGAGGACATCTTTTTCCTGACGCTGGATGAAATGACGACCCTTCTAGCTGGCGATCAATCGTCTCTCGGCGCCATTCCTATCCGGTGCGCCATGCACCAGCGCTACTGCGCCCTGCCGCCCTACCCGGCGATCATCTATGGACGTTTTGACCCATTCAAATGGGCCGCCGACCCCAACCGGCGCAGCGATTTCTATGACGCGCGGCAGACCGGAGCCACCGTCCTCTCTTCCACCATCAAAGGCATTGCCGGAGCGGTGGGCTGCGTGGAGGGTGTCGTGCGTCGCATTGACCGTGTGGAAGATGGCAACCAGCTTCAGCCAGGCGAGATTCTCGTCACCACCATCACCAACGTTGGCTGGACGCCACTCTTCCCACGCCTGGCAGCGATTGTCACCGATGTGGGTGCGCCGCTCTCGCATGCCGCCATTGTGGCGCGCGAGCTGGGCATCCCGGCGGTGGTCGGCTGCGGCAACGCCACCATGCTGCTCAAAACCGGCGACCGCGTCCGCGTGGATGGTGGGAGCGGAACCGTTGAGATTTTGACTCAATAATCAGGTCGGAAAGGAGGAACAAAATGGTCCGGGTATTTCCTAAATTCGGCTACAATCCCGTCACAGGCGAATGGAACGACAGCCTGACGGGTGAATATCTGTGGTCCAATGTCAATGTGAACGAGGCTGTGCCGGATGTGATGACTCCCAGCACCTGGTCGCTGTGGTGGATTTATCACTTCGAGGTCAGTCCTTTTGAATTCCCCGGTAATCATCCCATGTGCGGGAATATCTGCGGTCGCCCCTATCTCAACCTGGGCCTGCTTTTGTCAATCTATCGCGTCCTGGGCAGAGATGTGCGTAAAGAGATGCAGGGCGACATGGTGGGTTCTGCTCCTGCCGAGATGGACATTCCCCTGATCCCATTTTCGCCCCTGCCGATACTCTGGAAAGGGCTGCCGGCCATGTTCAAAGTTCGACAGGATGCCCGCCGCGATCTCAAACAGCTGCCGGAATTTCTGGATGTAACGCCAGGATGGTGCCGAACCATGCGTGCGCAAATTCAGAACTGCGCCGATGCTCCATGTCTGCGATCATTGTGGATGACGGCGATCCGGCCGGCCGTTGTCCACGCCTGCCGGATGTTGCGCAGCATAACCATGACCCTGGCCGACCCTGCCACCAAACTGCGCCTGGACTTGAGCGCGCTGGTCGGTGAGGCCGAGGCCAATGTGCTCTTATCCAACCTTTCCGGCGGCTCTGGCGGTTTGGCAAGTCTTGGCCCACTGGAGGGTCTGGGAAAGGTGCAGAAGGGTGAGATGAGCCGCGAGCAATACCTGGAACGGTATGGACATCGTGGCGTGCACGAAATGGAGTTGTTCGCTTCCGATTTAAACGATACCCCCGATGGGTTCGAGAAGCGGCTCGCCGATTTCACCCAATCGCCCATGGATGTGGATGCACTCCTGGCAAAGCAGCGGGCCGAATATGCAGCGGCCTGGCAGCGCTTTGAAATGCGTTTCCCCGCCAAGTTCAAAACTACCTGCCGCGCGCGGGATACCGTGATAGCCGCGGCAAAAAACCGTGAGGCGGTGCGTTCTGAGGTTACGCGCCTTGCGCGGCTCGTTCGCCAGTTCCTTTTGCAGGTGGGCAAAGTGACCGGGCTAGGCGACGGAATCTTTTTCCTGTCACTGGATGAAATGGCGGCGCTGCTGGGGGGCGACAGGCTGTCTGTCGCCTCCATCCCCGCTCGGCGGGACATGTACCAGCGCTATTGCGCCTTGCCGCCCTACCCGGCGCTCATCATTGGACGCTTTGATCCGTTCCAGTGGGCGGCAGATCCAAACCGGCGCGGTGATTTTTACGACGCGCGGCAGACAAAAGCGGCTGCCTTCTCCGGCACGATCACAGGCTTTGCGGGCGCGGTAGGCTGTGTAGAGGGAATCGTGCGCCGCATAGACAGTATGGAGGAAGGAGACCAGATCCAACCCGGTGAGATTCTTGTCACCACCATCACCAACGTCGGCTGGACACCGCTCTTCCCACGCCTGGCCGCCATCGTCACCGATGTAGGCGCGCCGCTCTCCCATGCCGCGATTGTGGCGCGCGAGCTGGGCATCCCGGCGGTGGTCGGCTGCGGCAATGCCACCATGCTGCTCAAAACCGGCGACCGCGTCCGCGTGGATGGCGGGAGCGGAACCGTTGAGATTTTGAGCGAAAAACCAGAGTGAGAGGCCAAATGGACAAACCTGCCATTTTGAAACAACACCTTAAAGATAGCCGCAGTTAACAGGTGGTATTCCTGTCCCATTGCATCTTGAACGAAAACACCCGCTATCTGGGCGGCGCGTGCCGAGGTGGTCGCGTCAGAGAAATCGTTGACCAATGCCTCGACCACGGTTGGGGCATCGTCCAAATGCCCTGTCCAGAGCAACATGCCTGGGGCGGCGTGCTTAAAAGATGGCTGCTCCTTTCCTATGGAGCAAAGGGGCAGTTAATCTATCGCTTTCGCGGCCTCACGCTGCCGCTATTTGTGGGATACAGCCGGTTCCTCTACCGCCGGCTGGCAAAAGCGGTGGCAGATCAGGTGGACGATTACCTCAACTCAGGCTTTGCAGTGATGGGAATTGTGGGCATAGACGGTTCGCCCACCTGCGGCATCGGCAAGACTCTGGATCTTCGGAAATCGTTTGATTTGACCGCCAACATCAACGTCGCCTCAGTGACGGTAGATGAGATGAACGAGATTATCCAGCAAGGCTTGGTAGATGGAAACGGACTCTTTACGGCATTGCTACAGGCAGAGCTGAAGAAGCGACAGTGGGATATTCCTTACGCGGCGCACGATCTGATGGATGAGATCAAGGGAAAACCATCGCGGATAGCGTCGTTTGTATGAAGGCTATGTTTATTTTGAGCACAGGAGTGTGCAAATGAAAATTCTATTCTATGGCGCGGGAGTTTTAGGCAGCTCTACGCAGCTCGCTGTCAAGAAGCCGGCCACGACGTTTCCATCCTGGCGCGGGGACGCCGCCTGGCCGACCTGTGTGTTTACGGCATCGTACTGGAAGAGGCCGCAACCGACGCACGCACCACCACGCCTGTACACATTGTTGACGCGCTGGCGCCGGACGACACCTACGACTGGATCGTGGTGCTGGTGCGCAAGAACCAACTCGAAATTCGATGAACGCCCAGGAGTAACGTCACGATGAATCCTATTGTCATTCCGTTAAGTGTCACCCAAGTGTACTTGCTCCCCTGTCACGGGGGCTATCTTCAAATTGATACCGGCTATCCGCACGATTACGCCCGGTATCGTAAGGGCCTTGCGCGAGCAGGCATTGAATTACGCGAGGTGCGTTATTTACTTCTAACGCATCATCACGATGACCACGCGGGGTTTCTCAACAACATCACCTGTGATGCAGACCTGATCATCGTAGCCCACGAGCAGGCCAACGCGCTCTTGCGCACCGGCCAAAACGACAAGAGCCGTGGCGGCGGATATGTCAACCAGTTTGTGCGCATCGTCGCCGATATAAAGATGCGCCTGGACCCAAACTGGACCCTGACCTTCCCGCCCCTTACCTTGCGCGAACAGGATAAACTGATCGGTGGGGATGATAGCGAATGGTTATCGTCCATTGGCATCGAAGGCGTTCTCTTGTATACTCCAGGGCACAGCATAGACCATCTTTCTGTCGTGCTGCGCTCCGGTGAGGTTTTTTGTGGCGACGCCGCCTCAAGTTTCCTGCTGTGGGCCGGACTCAAGTGTTGCACCCTGTTTATGACCGATATGGAAGCCGCGTACCAAAGTTGGCAGAAGTTGCTAGACGCCGGCGGGCGGGTCGTCTATCCCGCCCACGGGCGACCTTTCGCAGCAGAAAAATTGCGGCGCTATAGCGGACGGATTTCTACGGCTGATTTAGTCAAATTCTTCTGATTCCCTATTTTCGGGAAGGAGGCTCTCCAATGACTGACAAAATTCCACCCGAAGCGCTGAGCGCCGTCTCAGAAACGATGCTGGCAACGCTCTACTCGCACGCAGTAGAAAGCCGTCGGCCCGATGCGCTGATCCACGACCCACGCGCCGAAGAGTTGGTCGCCCGGATAGACTACGACTTTGTGCGCTCCCAAATGGGCGAGGACGACCAAGCCGCGTCCTGCGTGCGCCTGCGCCAGTTCGACCGCTTCGCGCAGGCGTTCCTGGTGGCGCATCCCGATGGCGTCGTCGTCCATATCGGCTGTGGGCTGGACACCCGCTTCGACCGCGTGGACAACGGCCAGGTGACGTGGTACGACCTCGACTTGCCGCCGGTCATCGAATTACGCCGCAAGCTGCTGGATGAGATGGAACGTTACAGGATGATCGCGTCGTCCGCGCTGGATCTGGCATGGCTGGACATCGTGGACGTTCACCCCGGCAAACCGTTCCTCTTCATCGCCGAGGGCGTCTTTATGTACTTCCCCGACGCCGAGATGCGCCGGCTGGTGCTAGCGCTGCGCGAGCGCTTCTCCGGCGCGGAACTGGTCTTCGACGTGGCTTCGCCGCTGGTTGTATGGCTGCAAAATCTCGCTCTGGCGCTGAAGAAAGCCGACTTTCGGATGCGCTGGTCGCTGCGCCATTATGACACGCTGGAAACCTGGGCGCCCGGTGTCCAGCTGTTGGATTCGTGGTACTATACGTCTATCCAGGAGTCCATCCCCCGGCTGGAGAAACTCCAAAAGTTGTTCCACCTGGTTCCGCTGTTTGGCAAGGGGATGGCGATCTTGCACTATCGGCTGGAGAATCCTCATTAACGGAGTTTGCTGCCGATGGTATAAGTTTCGTCGGCAGATTGGACAGGGTTATCGTTTCTTCCTCCGTTGAATCCGTTGAGGCTATTTAAAAGGGTAACCCGATGAATACACCCTATGTATTGTCCCTATCTGATCCACAGGCAACGCTGGCGCTGGCCGGCGGCAAGGGCGCTTCGCTGGCCCGGTTGGCCGCTGCAGGGCTGCCCGTCCCCGCTGGATTTCACGTGACCACCACCGCCTACCAGCAATTCGTTACGGAAAACGACCTGCAATCGCGCATCCAGGCCGCCTTGCAGACCGCCGATCCCTCCCAACCCGCCACCCTGGAAACCGCCTCGACCCAAATCCGCACCCTCTTTGCCCAGGCTGCCGCCTCTCCAGCCATCACCGACGCCATCCGTAGCGCCTACCTCTCCCTCCCTACTTCCTACTCCTTACTCCCTACTCCCTCTCTCCCCGTTGCCGTCCGCTCCTCCGCCACCGCCGAAGACCTCCCCGACCTCTCCTTCGCCGGTCAACAGGAAACCTACCTCAACGTGCAGGGGATTGAGTCCGTGCTGGACGCTGTCCAACGCTGCTGGGCCAGCCTGTGGACGGCGCGAGCCATCGGCTACCGGATGCAGCACGGCATTGACCAGGAGACGGTGAGCCTAGCGGTCGCCGTCCAGCAGCTCGTACCGGCGGAAGCGGCAGGGGTCATGTTCACCGCCAATCCCTTCACCGGGCGGCGCGACCAGGTGATGATCAGCGCCGCCTGGGGGTTGGGCGAATCGGTGGTCGGCGGGACGGTGACGCCGGATATGCTGACGCTGGACAAAGCAACCGGGCAAGTGACCACGCGCGATACCGCCGACAAGCAGGTGATGACCGAGCGTGTAGCAGGCGGCACGGCGGAACAGCCAACGCCGGAGAACCTGCGCCGCGCCCCCGTGCTGGATGACGCGCAAGCCGCAGAACTTGCGCGGCTGGGCGTACAGATCGAGAACCTGTACGGAATGCCCATGGACATCGAATGGGCGTTTACACTCCCCTCTCCCTCTGGGAGAGGGGCCGGGGGTGAGGGAAGGTTTTTCATCCTCCAAGCGCGGCCCATCACGGCGCTGCCGCCAGAACCACCTGCGCCTTCCTTCCAGCCGCCGACCGAGTGGACTTTGCCCAATCCCAAAGCCATAGGATTTCGCTCCAGCATCATCGAGCAACTACCCGATCCACTGACGCCCTTGTTCGGCACGCTGGGCCGGCGGGTGATCAATGCTGGAACAGCGTACCTGTTTAACGACATCTTGAGGTGGGGCATACCGGACGAAATCTATGTGACAGTCAATGACTATGCCTACTTTCAGATGCATATCACCTTCAAATTCTTGTGGCGGATGCTTGGCTTCCTGCGGCCTTCAGTCTGGCGTATCCTGCTGCACACCGAATCGCGCTGGCGGGACGAGGCGCATCCGCACTACGTGGCCGTCATCGAACGCTGGAAAAGCCGCCCACCGCGCGAACTGCCTGCCGCCGATCTCTTAACTGCCACCCGCGAACTGCTGGCCGAAGCCGTCAACACCTACACTATTCTGCAATCGGGCATCATCGGCGTGGCGATGGGCGCGGAAATGGGGTTCGCGGCTTTCTACGAAAAATTGATCAAGCGGCGCACCGATCCCCCGGCGCTGACCTTCTTGCTGGGCCTCGACAGCCTGCCCATCCTGGCCGAAAAATCGCTCTACGATGTAGCGCAGGTGTGTCGGGAGCGTCCGGTGCTGGCCGATTACGTCGCACACACGCCGACTGCGCAGTTGGTCGCGCAACTGACCGAAGAAGGCATCCCATCGGGTCTTGCTGAGAATGATTGGGGTGAATGGCAGCATCGTTTCCGTGAACACCTGGTACAGTATGGGCACACTACTTACGACCTCGATTTTGCCAAGCCGACGCCGGCGGACGACCCTGCTCCGCTGCTCGAAACGGTCAAAATGTATCTCAAGGACCAGGGAACCAGCCCCTACCAGCGCCAACAGGCGTTGTCAGCCCGGCGCGACGAAGCAGTCCAGACTGTCTCTGGACGGTTGCGGGGGCTGCGCCTGAAATGGTTCCGCAAGCTGCTGGGTTGGGCGCACCGCTACGGCCCCATGCGCGAGGATAGCCTGGCCGATTTGGGACTGGGATATCCCCTGCTGCGCCAGATGTTGGGCGAACTGGGGCGGCGTTTGGTCGAGGCCGGGATGCTCGCGCAGGCCGACGATGTCTACTGGCTGTACGAGCCCGAAGCCGTGCAAGCCGCCGCCGCGCTTGACCGGGGCGAGACCCTGAACCCTATGACCGAGGCGATCTTGCAACGCAAAGCCGTATGGCAGGCCAAAAAACAAGCGATGCCCCCGGTGGGGTTGCCGCAAGACAGCCGATGGATGAAGCGCATCGCAAAAATCGGGCCGGCGCGCACCGGCGGCGAAACCGGCGCGGTCATCAAAGGCGCGGGGGCCAGCCCGGGGCGTGCTGTTGGGACGGCGCGCGTGCTGCGCGGCCCGGAAGATTTCGACCAGATGCAGCCGGGGGACATCCTGGTGGCGGCGATCACCACGCCGGCGTGGACGCCGCTCTTTGCGATGGCCGCCGCTATCGTCACCGATGTGGGTGGGCCGTTCAGCCACGGCAGCATCGTCGCCCGCGAGTACGGCATCCCGGCGGTGCTCGGTACCGGCGCAGCCACCCGTCGCATCCGCAGCGGGCAAACGATCACGGTGGACGGCACGGCGGGAGAGGTTATTCTGACCTAAATAGGGGCAAGGCAAGAAGAATCGCTCACCGCGACCGGCAAATTTGTATCAGAAGGGAAACCGGGTATATTACATGCCAATAAACGCATATAGCGAATTTGGTGTGATGTTTGAAAGAAGATTGATAGGTAGCCCCACAGGGAATCGTGGTCAGCCCAGCCACTGTTTTTGGAGCTCCAAAAAGACTTGGGAAGGCCGCCCGCGTCGTTTTGGTAAGATTGGCGGCTTGGGTACCTTGTAGTGCAACAACTCGT
>Ga0209723_1000752_pt1 | contig 57335 bp, 45 predicted proteins | sample BiotimSIPDNA_2_FD_185750 | JGI IMG/M metagenome (GOLD analysis project Ga0209723, IMG submission 185750) | Anaerobic biogas reactor microbial communites from Washington, USA - Biogas_R2 time_0 SIP DNA (SPAdes) (version 2) | ecosystem: Engineered > Bioreactor > Anaerobic > Unclassified | place... | reverse complement strand
GAGAATAGCACATCGTTTTCATTCAGATTATTGTATTTTCCGAAATCTATTATGTTAGCAGCAATTGCCAATTTTACTTTTATAGAAAAAATGTCTTGTTGTGAATCGAGTGTTTTTTTTAAAGATGCCAACAATTCAACTGCAAACCGATTAAAATGCTGCTTTTGATGAGCATACAAGTCTTTAACACCAACTGCCCTTGAAATCATGCGATTGATTTTTTGTGCAGTAACGGGAGGTGTCGCATCGTAATCGATGTCTGCCAACTCACAGAAAACTGACCGCATGGTTTTCGTTTTCTGATCTTTGGTTGCATCGCAGTTCTCCAATGCCCCCAGTGCCTGATTAACAAAGCATGGAAGACATTCAAAACAGGTTCTCATCACAATTCTTTCAGCAATCTGTTTTTTATTTTATGCTACCGATAACATATCCTGAGCCGGTAATTCGGAATCCGTTACTTCGACTCTGTTTCGAGATCAGATATTCTTTTGTTGATGGCCTGAAGAGCCTGGTCAAGATAGTTTGACTGATATCTGAGATTCGATAACTCATCAACCTGTGGATTCGGAACCAGAGCATACTGAAATGGCCAGCCATATCTCCATCCCATGCCCATACCGAACCCCCTGCCGCGTCCTCGTCCGAATCCCATACCACCTCTTCCAGATACAGCATTCATGAAGCCAGGTACATTAAACCCTGCACAAAATCCTGCACCTCTTCCGGTCATCGGTCCCATTCCCATTGGTCCTGTTCTGTCTCCGCGTGGCATAAACACCTCCATTGAATAATTGTGAGTTTAAGTAATTAATGACATAGTTATTTGACCTTATAGAATCTTCCTGTTGCCTGAACAACCAGGTTATGGTTCTGAACGATTTTGCATTTCATAGAATAGAGTACATTACAATTCACGCCGGTAATCTCGGTCGTTAATGTCGCAAGCTGATTAATAATTACCGGTTTGCGATATTTAACAGTAAGGTCAACAGTATAACCCACAATACCATGGCCCATCAGACACTGCGCCATTGATGCATCAATGATTGCAGCAATAACCCCCCCATGAACCATTGTATCATAGCCCTGCTGAAAATCACTGCAGTTAAACTGACCGTGCAATACTCCTGAGTCAGCAAACCGGAATCGCAAGCCGGGAACAATCGAAGGCTCCCGGTTGAACAGACAATGTGAATGATGAATACTCCTAAGCTTTTCAAGATTCTCTTCATAGAGAGCGCTTTTGCTGACACCCGGATTTACCTGGTTGTCCGGCTTATTGTCCGGAATCTCACCGGGCTTTTCTTGTTCTACAATCAATGATCGCACACGTTACTCCCGGTTACCAACTCGCCTTTGAGCCAACTGACAATAACTGCCTGAGGATTTTCCGGTGGTGCCCCGACAACAACCTGAATTCCATATTGCTGAAAATACTGTTGAGCGCGCATGCCCATTCCTCCAGCAATAATGAGGTTAACTTCTTTCTCGTGAAGCCATTTTGGCAGAACACCTGGTTCGTGCGGTGGAGGAACTGCATCTTCTTTTCCAATGATTGTCTTTGTCGATTCGTCAACTGTCACGATCACGAACTTTTCGCAATGCCCGAAATGCATGCAGAGTCTGTTGTCTGCGGTTGGGATAGCTATTTTCACATGAACTCCTTTTTATTGTTTATATTTTTACCAGTGCCCTTCGACATCAGCCGATACAAGCTTCTTCAGTTTTCCATCTTTGTAAGCGGTGACAGCTTCCTGAACGGTTCCACCCTTTACAGTAAACACACTTGCACCTGCTTTACTCAGAGCTGTAAACGCTTTAGGTCCGCAATGTCCGCTGAGTAAAACTTTACAACCAGCGTTCACTACATTTGCAGCAGATTGAATTCCTGCACCCTGCGTGCTGTTAAGGTTCTGTTCGTTGTCTATAAATTCCCATGTCTGATTTTCATCATCATGTATCATGAAATATTTAGCCCTGCCGAATCTGAGATCCACCGGACTTTCCACATTCGGCTGTTCAGCCGAAATCGCTATTTTCATATCAGTTTCTCCTTTAATACAGAGTTGAATTTTCAATCGAGCATGTTATGCAGATTGTTATGTTATGCATGTTTTATTTCGAGTTCCTGGAAATCATTGTGGTAGTTAGTTCGCTATTATCTTTTTGCAATATAGCTTTTCATCACCAGTTCTATCTAATTCCACAGCATCTCCCACGATAACGTCCTCTACAGATTCGCGGTCCACATCCTGGCATTGCATACAACGATGTAATATCTTCATTGTTGCGATAAGCACAAATAACATCCGCAACAGGCCCTCTGATCCACGCAACTACCTTGATACCATTCTCAAGCAAGGCTGCTCTGGCAAAATTCGATATTGCCCCGCAAATCAAAACTCCCGCACCCGCCTTTTTACATGCTGAAGCTTTTTCAACAACCGATAACTTACTGATGTCAATAGAGGTATGCCCTCCGCCGGACCTGGCTATCAGCAAGCAACACGAAGCATCATAGAGCGGAGAGATGATATTGTTCCAGTTGGTTATTGCAATCGTTTCCATTACTTGGGTGCCTTATGCTATTTCCGTGCCTGATTACAAAAAGGCCTTTTTGGAAGAAAATCGACCACATTTGATTGAAAATGATTTTCCAGGCCAATTGCATGAATGCAATCATTGCAATGTATCATTGCATTCATGCAATGTTTTACCGGAACAATTGCTGTTTTAAGCTCAAAAATAAAGGCATAGCATTTGCATTGTATGGAGCCTCACTGTTTTTTTTACATAAAATATCAAGGAGTATAATTGCAATGAGTCATCAAGGCGCAGATGAAAGGCGTTTATCAGAAACTCTCTCAAATATCAAACACAAATACGTAGTTCTTTCCGGCAAAGGCGGAGTTGGCAAGAGCACTGTTGCTGTCAATATTGCTGTAGGACTGACACTTAAAGGGAAAAAGACCGGACTTCTGGACACCGACCTGCATGGGCCATCTGTTCCCAAAATGCTGGGTCTTGTAAGTTTTCTGAGCAGTGGAGACGAAACACATCTGGAACCGGCGATTCTGTATGATGGACAACTCAAAATCATGTCTGTTCAATTCCTGCTTCAAAACCTTCATGATTCGGTAATCTGGCGCGGTCCACTCAAACATGCAGTTATTTCCCAATTTATTGGCCACACAATGTGGGGCGAACTTGATTATCTTATAATTGATTCGCCTCCGGGAACCGGTGATGAACCTCTCTCGGTTGTACAAACTGCGAAGCCAGACGGGGCGATCATCGTGACAACACCTCAGGAAGTGGCTACTTTCGATGTCCGCAAATCAATCGACTTTTGTAACAAGTTAGAACTCCCGGTGATTGGCATTATTGAAAACATGAGCGGATTTATCTGTCCACACTGCAACAAGGAGACCGCCATTTTCAGCACTGGCGGTGGCAAACGTATGGCAGAAGAACTTGGCATCGCTTTTCTGGGAGCAGTCCCGATCGATCCTCAATTCGTTTCACGGAGTGACAGGGGTAATCCCATGGTTGATTTTACTTCTGCAGGAAAAAGTATGGAAGCGATCAGGATGATCATCGATAAAATCGTACTATAAATGATAATAAGACGAAAGTTTTAAAATTTAAAATTTTCCATGCTTTTTAAGTAAATATTCGTGTTCAGGGTTTTATTCTTATTCGTATGATTCGTGTTACTTCCAAGATACTGTTGTAAAAAGGAACACGTACGGAGAATAAAAGTGCCTGAACTTGTCATGTTTTTTTCTTATTCGAGTGAAGCCCACAAAAATGTGGGCTGTCTTTAACCCGATCCGATTTCCATATCTGCTAATAAAGCAGAAAAATGTTTTGTCAGTTCCAGCCGCTAATCATCACATAATATCGTTTTTACCATTTCAGGTTATCGCATTCTGCAATTCTCAAACATTGATTCCATATTTCTTCATTTTTCTCCACAATGTCGCTACATGGATTCCAAGTTCTTTTGCTGTATTAACGCGGTTGTATTTGTTGCGAGACAGTGCCTCTTCAATTCTTCTTCTATCAAAATTCTCCAAAGATTGACTTGTGTCACTTGCTCTGATTTTTTTTGAGGGCCTGAACAGATAAGCGGGAAGATGCTTTTTTTCAATCACGTACCCTTGACACAATACAAAAGCATGTTGAATGACATTTTCCAGTTCGCGTATATTCCCAGGATACTGGTAATCGATCAATACACCCAATGCATCTGAAGATACCCGTTCGATTGATCTACCCTGGATCCGATTGAAATGCTCGATAAAATGATCTATCAGCAGAGGAATGTCATTCTGCCGTTCACGTAATGGTGGAAGCGTTATGGGTACAACGTTAATCCTGTAAAAGAGATCCTGTCGAAATTCTCCAGACTCTACCATCTGTTCAAGATCACGGTTGGTTGCAGCAATGATCCGCGCCTCCGATTTCACCGGTTCTGTAGCACCCAACGGTTCGAACACTTTTTCCTGCAATACCCGCAACAATTTGACCTGCACACTCTTTGGCAGGTCACCGATTTCATCGAGAAATAACGTTCCTTTTCCTGCCCGCTCGAATCGCCCAGGTTTATCGGTCTTTGCATCGGTAAAAGCTCCCTTTTTATAACCGAACAATTCCGATTCAAGAAGGTTCTCAGGCAAAGCCCCGCAATTGACGGCAACAAACGGCTCTTTCCCTCTGCCACTATGGTTATGAATCGCTTTGGCCAGAAGTTCTTTACCTGTTCCGCTTTCTCCCAGTATCAAAACAGGGGAATCGCTTTTGGCAATGGCGGGCAGTGTGCTAAATATATTAAGAAGTCGATGATCCCGAGTAATGATATCGGAGTAAGTGAATTTACCCAGAACCTCTTTGCGTAACTCTTCAATCTCGCTTAAATCCCGAAAGGTTTCTACCCCTCCAATAATGTTGCCCCTGGCGTCTTTCAGAATTGCCGTAGATATACTGATAGGAACAGCTAAGCCCCGTTTATTGACAATTTTGACCGTCTTGTTGATACATTGCCGGTTTGTCTTCATTGTCTTTTTAAGAAGACAATCTCGCTCGCAAACATCTGCATGAAATACTTCCCAGCACTTTCTCCCTATGGCTTCCGATCGCGAAACGCCGGTTATCTGTTCTGCAGCCCGATTGAACGAAGTGATGTTCCATTCCTTATCGACAGTAAAAACGCCATCGGCAATGGAATCTAGTATAGGATCATATTTTTTCTGCGACTCAGACATTTTCATTTCTTTCATGAGTTTTAACCCATTTGGCGGTCAACAGATATCGAAATTGCCAAAACATCAATCCACCCGCTCCTGTACGCTTATAAAAAGAGTAACACTCTTCCAGCTATGTGACTTATTATCTAACTGCACGTGCAACTCCTTTTTAATCTCATCAATCTCCCGGGTATCACAACTCTTTTCCAGCCTCTCACCAAGTGATAAACGTCCTGATCTACCGGTTTTTCTAAACCAGAACTCAATATCAGAACTTTTGAAAAACCTGGGATTATTTTCAGTCACCTTGTTGAAGCTTATTCTCATTCCATCGATCTGCCCTATCTGCTCTTCCAGAGACTCAAGCGTCCAGTTGACCAGATGATCTGATGGATCATTGAAAAGCTCCGACTCTGCTGCTGTAATTTTTTCCATCAAGGAAACATCCATCCTCTTGCGGTTTAAAAGCTCTGACAGACGCTGTCCGTCTGAGTAAACCGTTTCGGTCAGAACAATCTTGCCCTTCTTATTCAGAAGCTTTACGATGCGATTGAAAATGTCCTTTTTCTTCTCTCTTCCGGCAAGGACAGCGCGACCGATGATTCTGTCGAATTTAACATTTTCACCTGCAGATTTCTTTAAATCCACATCAAAAGAGTGCCAGTCGGTCAGCACCAGTTGAGGCCGTTCCAGAGGATTGTAGCGCTCTGTGAGTTTGGATATTGTTGACAATGATTTCTGATCATGCACAAGAGCCCACACACCGCCATCAGGGGTGTATCTGGCAGCTTCCAGGGTCAAAAGCCCGCTCCCTGCATTCAGGTCAAGTACCAGATCAGCACGGGAAAGCTCTGCCATCGACATTATCTTCTCTCTTATTCTGCCAAGCTGCTCTGCACTGTTTCCAAGAGTCCTCTGTACCCACTGTCCCTTGCCGGCACTTTTTTCAGATGCAAATAGTGCAGAAGAATCACTTTCATCGAGAATCGCCTCCAGTTGTGCTTCTCTCAAACGGCAAACCTTCTCCCCTATGGACTTTTCATATCCCTGATCGGATGGCTGATAAAACAGTTTTCCCTGTAAAGATGAAGGAAGATACTGCTGAGCTACCCAATGATCCCTGTAAGCGTGAGGATAGAGATACCCTGCCCCATGACCAAACCCTTGACCATCCCGGTTTGCATCACGCAAATGATTTGGAACATCATCGGTGGCCTCACTTTCCACCAGTTTCAGTGCATCAAAAAATCCCAATGAAGAGTTGCTCTTTGGAGCAGTAGCCAGGTAAAGACAGGCATGCGCCAGATGATATCTTCCCTCAGGCATTCCTACATAATCAAAGGCATTGGCAGCATTGACAACAACCCCCAAAGCATGTGGATCAGCCAGCCCTACATCCTCACAGGCCAGTATCAGCATTCGCCGGAAAATGAACCTGGGATCCTCACCAGCATACAGCATTTTTGACATCCAATACAATGCGGCATCCGGATCGGAACCCCTTATCGATTTGATAAATGCAGAGATGGTATCATAATGCACATCACCATCCTTATCATACAGAACCGCCCTCTGCTGAATCGATTCTTCTGCGATTTTACGGTTGATATGGATCACCTGTTCATTGTCAGGTGCGGTTGTTTCCACAGCCAGCTCCAGTGCATTTAGTACCCCGCGGGCATCACCATTAGCGACTTTTACCAGATGATCCAGTGCATCTTCGTCAATGTGAACCGATCGGTTCCCATATCCTCTTTCTTTATCTGCAAGAGCCTGCAGGGCAATTGCCTTGAGATCATCCTCTGTTAATGTCTTCAGTTGAAATATGCGTGATCTGGAGACCAGTGCCTTGTTTACTTCAAAATACGGATTCTCGGTTGTGGCCCCGATCAGGATGATTATTCCGTTCTCAACATGCGGAAGCAGTGCATCCTGCTGAGACTTATTGAACCGATGTACCTCGTCGACAAAAAGTATCGTCCTTTTTCCGTAAAGATTCAGTGTCTTCTGCGCATTGTCGATCGCTTCCCGGATCTCCTTTACCCCTGCCAGCACCGCATTGATAGAAAGAAACTGAGCCCTGGTGGTGTTGGCAATTATTCTGGCAAGAGTAGTCTTTCCGGTTCCTGGCGGACCATAAAAAATAAGGCTGGATAGCTGATCTATCTGAATTGCCCTCCGCAGAAGTCTTCCTTCTCCAATTATATGCTGCTGTCCGATATACTCTTCGAGGGTCCGCGGACGCATTCTATCTGCCAGCGGAGCCAGCCTCTTGAGCAAATCTTCACCATTTTTCTTGAACAAATCCATTTTTCTCTTAAACTCTCTTTTTTTGGCACAGTTATGGAAAATATATTCACATGATGAATATTAAAATATCCTTATAACTTAAACAATTAGTAACTACTCAGGTATCTGATGGCAAAAAAAACGTTAGAAATATCAAATCTGAAGAAAATAGGAATTAATATCAAAACAATATCTAATCAGAAGTAATCAGAATAAAATATCTAAACTAAAAACCGCAAACTTTAAACTGCTTAAAGAGCTTATCTTGGTTAAGGTTTCAATACCTGAATAGTAACAACAATTAAATTTATTACGATTAAAGAGACAGTAACAATCGTCTGTGTTCTGATAAAACAGATTGTTTTTCACAGTTTAACTGTAATTGGATATTTTTTCTGGGTAAACGAACCTTTTTTTCTGAGGCATTATGCATTTTTTGTTATGAAGTCCAGGAAGAAAAACTGGGGGTAACCAGAATTGCTATGGTTCCTCTGTCCCCTCAATTTTCCCCAATTAATCCAGGGACGGAGCAAAATTATAAACTCAAAAAACTCCAAAATTCTCTCCTCTTTTTACAAATATACATGGCACAGAAGATCAGGCTATCCCCGGGAATTTCTAAGTAATTTTTCTCCAAATTCCATTCTTGAAGATTCAGTTTTTTTGCGAAAAATTCTGGTAGAAATAACAGGCACGGCCAGAATTGCTAAAGTTCCTCTGTCCCCCCAATCCTCCCCGATTAACCCAGGGACGGAGTAAAATTATAAACTCAAAAGGCATCTAAAAGCCTCTCCTCTTTTGTAAATATACGGGACACAGAATCGGGCTATTCATAGGAATCTCTTAGAATTATTTCCAATCCCATTCCTGAAGATCAGGTTTTTTGCGAAAAATTCTGGTAGAAATAACAGGCACGGCCAGAATCGCTAAAGTTCCTCTGTCCCCCAATCCTCCCCGATTAACCCAGGGGACGGAGCAAAATTATTAATTCAATAAAACTCTTCTCTTTACCGTAAGATAACCTGTATAAGTGTATAAGAGATTAGGCCGTTTCCCTGAATTGCTCTCAAACCGAATTCTTAATGTTTCATGTTTTTTGAGGTGTTGAAAAATGGGGTTTGGTAAAAACTCAAATTTTCCTCCGCCCCCAAATATTTCAGGGACGAAGGAAAATTAATGACTCTTCCTTTCCACATCTTACCACTTTTTCTGATCATTTTCCATCATACTGGCAAAAGTAACCGGTTTACCCCCTTTTCCCCTCCAGTATGCATCCGAAAAGATCACACGTTCTGGCTATTGGGAAAAGGACTCGCCAGAGGCTTTAAACCTTTCTTGAATTTTTCGTAAGAATAATTATGTGTCAGTGGAACAGTCACTCTTCCCAAAGCTTCTGCTCTTGGCGCACCAAACAATGTTCCTGATGGTACCTTGCGGGAAACAACAGTGCCGGCCTGAATAACCGAACCTTGACCAATAACTACATCCGGCAGAATAATGCAGTTGGGCCCTACAAAAACATCGTCTTCTATTATCACTTTTCCCTGATGATCCTTCCGCTTGGGCCCCCAGTAAAGGTGCGTAATAATCATCGAACCGATTCCAATGGTGGAATGTTTTCCGATATAAACCGCCTCCGGATGCAGCTCATCGATATACACACGTTGACTTATCCAAACTCCCTCACCGATCTTTACGCCCCTGAGCTTCTGAAGTAAAGGCCGTATTGTATACCCACCCGGAGCGTTGAAAGCGATTTTGTTTAAAGCTCTCTGAAAAATTTCCGTTAACATGATAAACTCCATGAAAAAAACACAACTAAAGAAAGCTACAAATTCTAATTCCCCCATCTTTTGAACACTTCATGTTTTATTCCCAGCAAATCCATTACCTTCCCTGCAAAGTAGTCACACAAATCGGAAATTGTTTCCGGGTGACTGTAGAATGCAGGTATTGGTGGACAGATAACCGCACCTCTGTTTGCAAGTTTCAACATCAATTTTAAATGTCCTTCGTGCAAAGGCATCTCTCTGACACCCAGTATCAAGCGCCTCTTCTCTTTCAAGGTGACATCCGCAGCTCTGGTCAACAGGTTTTCATTGTAACACATGGCTATTGAGGAAAGGCTTTTTATTGAACAAGGTAAAACCACCATACCATCCATCAGAAACGATCCACTGGCAACAGGCGCACTCAGACAATCATTCTGATAGACATGATCGGCCAGACTTTCCACTCTGGCAACCTCATAATCCGTTTCCATTGTGATTATCTGTCGCGCAGTAGTGGTAATTATCAGATGCAGATCGGTCCTGCCCCTTAACTGTTCCAATAAACGGATACCCATGATCACACCTGAAGCACCGGAAATAGCCACCAGAATCCGCATCATTAAAAATCCACCTTTATAATCAGGCGCCGTATGTACCCATCAACACAACCAATCCACTTATTATCATCTGTCTGAATTGCATCCAGATGATGCATCCCATGCCTCTTCCATCCTCTCCCACCATTTTTCAATACCGGATTCCATGGTGATTCCTGCTCCGAATATTTGTCTTTTGTTAAAAGGGTAATCTTATAGGCGTTAAGTGACTTCCCATAGGTCGGACTGCAATCCTGAGAATAACGTATCAAATTGCCATCCCAGAAGATAATCCTCCCTCCAGGACGAGCCTTGTTGGCATCATCAGAAACTATAGGGCTCATCGGGTGTTCTCTGAAACTTCCCAGAAGATCATCAGAGTAATAAAGCCTCAGTGTATTGTGTGTATATGGCTGTGAGCAGACAAAAAGATACCAGCATCCCTGATGCCAAACTATTCCATGATCCCCAAACTGCCCATTCAAAAGTGTAGAAACGCATTCCCATTCAAATGGAAATCTCACAGCCCTGTAAAGTTTCAACTGGTTGGCAGTCGCACTCTCGGGAATCATGTAAATATCTCCTTCATGTTCGAACACATAGGGATAGGACAAATGATATTCTTCATCAAGAACAATCTTTTCATATCTCCAGTTTTCACCGTCTGCACTGATTGCCAGTCCGATATCCCCATGATTGCTTAGTGCATTCATCACCTCAAAAAACATATACCAGCCACCATTGTCTCTGAATAAAAACGGATCTGCAACAAATAAAGCTTTTACATCGGTTACATCGGATGCAGTAATAACCGGATTTTCAATCTCAGCAGGATCGGAGAAATGAAAAGGAGAACTTCCCTGGTAAATTCCAATAGCCCAGATGTTTTCACGTGATATGTGCACAGGGAAAAAAGAGATGAAAAGCAGTATGAAAACAGGGGCTGCAACTGCCAGTAAAGAAGATATGACTACTGTCTTTCTCATTTATTACTCCCCTTTTATCTTTTTAAACTCTTTACCATAGCACTAAACCTTCCAGACAACTGAAATAAAGAAAACATCCGGTACCTGAGAAAAAAGTTCTGTACTCTCTGACGCAGAGCTGATCCATGAAAATCCACCAGGTTCAAAGCAGAAAGAATCGAAAACAACTGATGATCTTCAGCACCGACTCTTCCCACAGCCATTCCTCTGAATATGGCATCAACACGACTGCTGATACTTCTCACCTCAAAAAGGTATGCTGCAGGGTTTATTGCCGGCTTTCCGGCATAATCAAGATAAGGCCCATCCTTTACCCTTGTTCTACACTTTAATTTCCCCTCTATAACATATTCCGCCTCAAGTGGCACTTCAAGTGCGATCTCTTTACATTGACGTAGCTTCACTCCTTCACCCCTTAGTGCTCCAGCAAACGAAAACTCATCATATCCAAATGGAACCGATGATGCCGCAGCCAGAACCAGAACTTCATCCACCCCAATTGCCATCGCCATCTCCAGATCCTTACCCAGCCTTTCAGCATTTTTCATGTGCATTGCGAGATGACTTTTTTCAGAAGCACTGACTGTAGTCTGATTCTTGCCTAATATCTGCATTCTGTAAACACCGGCATTTCTTTTGCCGGTAAATGGATCCTTTGTGATGTTAAGATGCCAGGTTCCAATGTATCTTCCCCCATCCAGAGGATTCCACCAGGGAACAGGCAGATCATGTAAATTGACTTCATCAGCAGCTTTATAAAGGCAGTCCGGACAGCATTGCACATATACAGATTCAATTGGTTTTTCTAAACCCTTCCTTAAATGGGCCAATAACGACTTTCTGTTTACAGGCATCTTTAACCCCAGATTGATCCCCAAATAATCGATTCTGGAAAATCCTCCGGTAAATAACCTGCATCCTGGGTAATCTGCGATATTTTCAAAAAGCAGAGGCTGAGTATGATTTTGACGGACAATTTCCCCTATTTCATATTTCCAATTGACTGGATGACTGATCTTCCTCAGATAACCGTATTTTTCCAGTGTGGAAATAAACTCCCGTAATTCCATCTGCATGCCATTTCAGTTGCGGTTATTAATTACTTTCTCCTCAGCCACATTCCATCCATCCATGAATGAATCCTCCATAGAGAAATAGTCCCAAGACCCAAACCTGCCAGCAGTATATATGTCTTTTCCCCAAAGGTAATCCCTGACCGTCTGAAGACATTCTTTGCGTTTATGATCGAAAATTACATAGGCATAAGGAATATCAATTGTATGTACTAATACAACCTGTTCCCTGGAACTGATGATCTTCATGACTAACAGATTATCTACACTCTCTTCGATTGCACTCTTTTTGTCTATTCCTGTCAAAGGATCATAAGAGATCTCTATGTAAATTGAACTGAAACCCTGCGGAGCCATATTGGAAGAAAAATTGTGGTTAAAACCGATCCGGTGAAATATGAACTTTTCCTCAGGTACATAAATCCAATGTTTATCGGTAATATTTCCGGTTATTCCCAAATTGATATTGAATACTGAAACGTATCTAAGATTCCTTGCGCAATCCCTTATTCTATCTATTTCGTCCTCGCATGATTCGATCAGTTCATTTACCGGCTGTGTTGATATAATTTTGGAATAATTGACCTCTCTGCCCTTTGATGTCAACAGTTTTTTACTGCCGATATTTATCTTTACCACCTTTTCTCCGGTATTTACAGGAATACCTTTCGCCAGATTCTCTGCTATAGCCATTATTCCTCCCTTTGATGGATAATAAAAGGAGGAATTGTATCCGAGGTTTTCTTTGTTGTCACATAAAGCTCCCCGTAGAAGCAGTTTAAGATCGGAATCCGGTATAAATCTTCCTGCACAATCAGGGGTCAATTCCGAAGGATCTCTTCTGTACAATTTGGTATTGTAAGGGATTAAAAAATGCCTGGCAATTCCGCTTCCAAAATAAGCATCGGTCCATTGATTAAAGTTATTTATGGACTCGGTACAGGGAATAAAATGCCTTCGACTGTATTCATAGATACAATCGATAACTATGTCTGCAGGAAGGCCGTAAAGATTGGCCTGAAAAGGGTACCTGGTAAATATTCCATGAGAGAAGATCCAGGCATTTCTTTTTTTACTTTCAATAACCGGTTCCTTGAAAGAAAAGATCAATGACTTGAAAATATCATTTCTGAAATGCAGCAGATGACCAGTGTAATCAAATAAGAAACCGTTTTTCCGCTCGGTTCGGCATAATCCCCCGATTCTGTTTTCCTTTTCAAAGATCAGGCAGGTTAATCCTTCTCTTTTTAATCTTGTTGCGGCTGCAAGCCCCGCCAATCCAGCGCCAATAATAACCACCCGGGCCACTGCGTACCTCATTTTATCTCAGAAGTAACCTTCTTTTCAGAATCGCTCTTCTTTTCGTAAAGCTGCTGATAAATTGACATCATTCTACTGGCAAAAGAGGAAGGATGAAACCTGGTAAATGCTCTTTTTCGACCATTCTGTCCCATCTCACGCGCCTTCTCCCGGTTATTTATCAATTCACAGATTGCATCTGAGAGCATTTGCTCATCTCCCTGAGGGAAAAGTATTCCGGTTTTATTATGAACAACCAGCTCAGGATTACCGCCTACATCGGTTGCAACCACCGGAAGGCCCATTGCCATTGCTTCCAGTATGACAATGGGACAGCCTTCTGTTCTGGATGGTAACACGAACACATCCATTTCACGCAATGCCTCAAAAGAGTTCTCTTTATAACCGGTAAACTCTATTCTTTCACTGATATTAAGTGTCTCACAGTAACTTTTAAGCTCACTTTCCAGAGGTCCTGCACCCACAATCATGCACCGGACATCCTCAATTTCCGATATTACTTTCACCATAGCCCTGATCAGTGTATCTATCGACTTCTCTTCTGAAAGCCTTCCCACAAAACCCACTCGTTTCCCAATAGACTCAATCTGATTTCTTGGTGTGCGAACCGCTCTGTCATATTTTTCCAGGTTAAAGGGTGGATAGATCACCTCTATACGCTCACTTACGTTATCACCGGTCCACTGTTTTTTAATGTACTCCGATGTTACCATGAACTTGTCTGACCTGTTAATCATAAATGATGCCACAGGTTGAATAAGGCGATCTCTGAATCTTTTCATTGTAGTTGGAGCGATGTCCTTGAGAGTCATTTCTGTGGTGATAACTGCCGGAACTTTTGCCATCTTTGCTGCAATTGTCCCATACAGATTAGCTTTAAGCACATGAGTCTGAACAATATCAGGTTGATATTGTTTAAAAAATCTGTTTAATTCCAGTACTTGACGATAATTGTATCCCAGCCCAGGTTTTATATCCAGATTAAATATCTTTGCTCCCAACTCCTCAAAATTTCTGCCAAACGCATTTTCCTGGTATTCGTTTACACAAACACCCATTTCAAACTTCTGATGATCCAGATTCTGAGCCAGAATGGTCAATATTTCTATCAGACCGTTGTATACGTTAAATGATTTATACACATGTAATATTTTAATTTTCTGCATGAATTAACCCTGCTGGAATTTTAATAGTTCCCTTGCCATCTCTTTGGCATGATAGGTTATAATCAGATCGGCACCCGCCCTCCTTAAAGAGACAAATATTTCTCTGCACAGACTCGTTTCATCTGCATACCCCTCTCTGGCCATCGATTTCACCATGGCAAATTCTCCACTTACATTGTAAACTGCAAGCGGCATTTTGAATTCATTCTTGGCCCGATATACGATATCCAGGTAAAACAAGGCCGGCTTCACCATTATGATATCAGCACCTTCTTCTATGTCTAACATTATCTCCCTCATAGCTTCATCAGAATTGCTGAAATCCATCTGGTGAGTCGATTTATCTCCAAACTTCAAAACAGTTTTAACACCTTCCTTAAAGAACATATCATAGAGTATTGATGCATACTTTACAGAATAAGCCATTATTGCTGTATCCGGAAAACCATTCTGATCAAGGATGATTCTGATGGCTTTTATCTGACCATCAAGCATTGCAGCCGGTGCCACCATGTCTGCTCCAGCCCTGGCATGAGATAAAGCAACTCTGGAGATCAACTCCAATGATTCATCATTCAGCAGTTGTCCATTTTTTACTATTCCACAATGCCCATGATCAGTATACTCACAAAGGCACACATCGGTTATCACAACCACTCCGGTGTCAGCCTCCTTTATCTCCTGTACCGCCCGCTGAACCACCCCATCATCAGAATAAGCCTGTGTTGCAAGACTGTCTTTTTTTTCCGGTATACCAAAGAGCAAGACCGCAGAGATTCCAAGTTTCCTAATTTCCGATATTTCCCTGACAATCATGTCCGGTGAAACATGATAATTTCCGGGAAGTGATTTAATTTCCTCCCTTATTCCTTTTCCACTTACCACAAACATTGGATAAATCAGATTTGACGGAGACAAACTGGTCTCCCGGACCATTCTTCTGATTGACTCAGTTCTTCTAAGCCTTCTCATTCTATGCACTGGATAACTCATTTTTTATCCACCTGTTTCACAAGATGAAAAGGAAGAATTTTACCACTTGCAGTAGGCAATGGAAAGTTCCGGCGCACTCTTATCATTCTGGCCTGTTCCCACATCAGAGTACCCGATTGCGCCCATGATTCCGGGCTGTCCTCCGATTTCCTCAATAGTTCAATGAATTGACTCACCACTTTATCTTCATCTACTTCACCTACCCGAGGGCTTATCAGGAGTCGCAACCGGCTGAATCCTTTTTCATCTTCTTCCTCAACGAGCTGATAATCGGTGCTGGTACCACCGAACCTCTCCGGCAACTCCTTTTCTATGATACGGATAAAGTCGGTATCTACAAAGGTGACTCCTTCACCAGTGAGTTTCTCATAGCTTTTAATCGAACTTATATGTGAATTAAACCCAATATTTCCAAAGGGACAGTCAGTTTTGAAATAACTCAGCCTGGCATAATCCCCCATGCCCACATTCAATAGAAGTTTTGGTGATTCGTAAAGCAGTGATGTAAAAAGCAGAGAATCGACTTCCGTGTCAAAATGAGTAACCAGATATTTGTGTGAGATTATGGCGATACTATCTTTGTAAATATGACAGTGATCACTTTCCTGATCCGGATGAACCTGATTGCATCCTGCAGCTATAACTCCAGCCTCAGAAATTCCATACACCGGTACCGCGCGCGCTCCAACCCTCTCAATCTCTTTCCTTTTCTGAGAAGTAAGAGTCTCACCGGTAACCAGAAATATTGTTCCTTTTATATTGATATTGTTTTCTTCCGCCGCCATGCAGACTCTCACTGCCGATGTCGCAAATGTGTAGATTACACAATTCTCATTTGATGAGAGCATCCGGTTTGCCCACAAAGCTACTTCCAGGGCGTTATTAAGGTTGACATATTCCGGTCTGGCCAGTGGTACCCCTTTAATTTTAGCCATCCAGAAAATCAGGTTTGTTCCCCAGATTTTTTCCCAATTTACTTTCACCTGAGATTTATCCACCTGCGAAAACCAGCGTCTTGGAGGATTACCGATTCTGGTGAAACGTAAAGATGAATTAATTCCGGGAGCTCCCGGAAAAACAGGGAACCAGTTGGCAATAGGCGAAGTCAGTGCTTCATGAACGTTTAACAGGAAAGCATCATACAATGAACGCTGCCTCAGATATTCAAAGTCTATTCTTATTCTGGTTCCTGCACTTCTGGTAGCGCCACTGCGAACCTCATAAATACAGGAGAGAAAAGGATTATCAAACATCGATTCAGTACATCGAAACCTCTCTCCATTTCTGCTGACTTCGGTTTTCCCCGTGAATTCATCTACGGTGAAATAAACCCCCTCTTCTAAAAGCTGCTGAAGAGCACCTTCAAGACCTTTCTGATTCACCCAGTTACAGATATCCTGATAGATGATTTTAGGCTTCTTCATAAGCCTGAGATAAGGGCTTTTTTCATAAGAAAATATCCCCTTTTTGATCAGATTGAGAAAGTTATGCTCCCTTCTCTGCATTCGCTCCTTTAATAAGCTTTTTGCCTCTTCCAATGCAGCAGCCGGTTCTAACCTTTGATTGAAATAATCATGCAATCCTGTGATAAATCTTATATACTTACGCATCCCTTTCTCCCTCATGCCAGCCGCAGGTTTTTTCTTTCTGAGATTTCAGGATTCTATATACTTTTCAGGGTTCTACTGGCAACACTATACTCCTTGAATTTGACCTCTGAATGATTCAATATTTTCTTTACTATTTCCTTAGTCATTTCTTCGATGACATCCCTCTGTGTACCAGATATGGAAAGCTTATCGATAGCTTGCTCTATACTTTCCTTTCTTATTTCCTCAGCTTTGCACCGTATAGAGATCAGGGTAGGAATCAGATCTGCAGTATTCATATACGACTGCAGCGAAGGGATCTTCTTTTCGATCAAAGAAAATGCGATCTGTGCTTCCTTTTGACGTGCAATGGAATTGAATTCAACAACAGATTTCAGATCATCTATGTTGTATAGATAAACATTGTCCACCGAAGAGATCCTGGGCTCTATGCTCCTGGGTACAGCTATATCAATTATTAGCAATGCCCTGTTCTTTCTATGCCGGTAAGCTTCCCGGATCATTTTTTCGCTTAGAACAAAGGAAGAGATGGAGCTTATCAAGATGTCTACTTTTTGCAGGTACTCGATTATCTCATGAAGCATAATCGCAGTACCCCCGAATCTCTGGGCAATTTCCACTGCTTTATGAAATGTGCGGTTAGCAACTACCACTTCGCTTATACCTGCATCTATCAGGTTACGCACTGTAAGCTTTCCCATTTCACCTGCCCCCAGTATCATTACCTTCTTACCCCTGATATCATGGAAAACTCTTTGTGCAAGCTTTACCGCAGCGTAACTTACCGATACATTTTTCTCCCCGATTGCTGTCTTGTTGCGGACCTTTTTAACTATCGAAAATATCTGAGAAAACAGATGAGCCAATGTGTATTTTACTGCACCACGTTTCAGAGCCTGAGTATATGCATCTTTCAACTGACCAAATATCTGAGACTCCCCCAGAACCATGGAATCAAGTCCCGATGCTACAGCACAGATATGCCTGAGCGCTTCGGTCCCTTTTTTACAATAAATTTTATCTTCCAGATCGCAGTTGCAATTATGATATGTTCCGATAAAACTCTTAAAAGATTCAATCGAAGCTTCTTCAAGTATGGCGTAAATTTCAACCCTGTTGCAGGTAGACAGTATAACACACTCGCTGATCCCATCACCTTCTAACAACAACCTGTATGCTTCATCAAGATCTTTTTCTTCAAACGAAAGTTTTTCCCGAATCTCTATTGCAGCCGTTTTATAACTTATTCCAGTAATACATAGCTGCATGATTATTTGTTCCTCTGAAAGATACTTACACTTTTTTAAACAGCAATTAACAGACCTTAAATCAGAATCCACTGTATCGCAGATATTTGATGGTCTTTATTATTCCATGCAAAGGCGTTCGTTTCATTTTTCTTATTATTTTGCCACCCATTTTCTGTGGTGGATTTATCACATAATTGAGTGCCTCCGGCCACATTCTTTTTATCAGAGCCCTGTGAAGGTATGTATCAACTGTCTGTCTGTAATTTTTCTTAACTCCCATCATGGTGCTTAAAAATAGACGACAGTTCATAGGTGAAAAGCTCTCAAATGCAATGTCATACTCACTGTAAGACATCGCGGCCCAGCTTCCAACCCTCTGCTCCCAGTAAAAAAGATCCAACAATGAAACACCGCTCTCCCTGCTCACATCCCGAGTACTTTGCAGCCAATTCTCAAACTGCTCCAATGCCAACCTGCTTCCCCTCATCCTGGTAAGTGAACATAAGGTAACTCCATTTACAGGAACCAGCGCCGGCAGATAATAAAAACCACGGGTTATCTCTCCACACACCCCATTTATTAACACCCGCTCCTTCCCCTGTTCACTGAAATATCGATGAAAAGCATAAGCATTCAGTCCATGTCCATACCTGGCTGTGCAAACATTGCGTCTGTATATTCTCTCGAATTCCTTTTCCATCATCTCGTAATGAACCACAATTTTATGCTCTAATCCCAGCTCAGGAAGCATCATCGATGGGATCATTATATCGGCACCCTTTAACCCAAGTCCGGCATGAGTATGAGTGAGGTATTCAATTCCTGATCCTACTTCTCTGCTTGCAGCCAGTATAATTCTGCTGTCAAGTCCGGCTGTAATCCCCTGGGCAAGCTTATATCTTCTCTGGATGATACTGCTGTACAGCCCACGCAGTATCTCTGAGCACTTCTCCACACAATCTTCTACACTCTCTTCATGCAGTTTCTCCTTTGGCCAGTATCTGACCTGCTTCAATAAATTAAGGTCCAGATAGTGGTTGGGAATAAGATGCTTAACACCACTATACGCAGATAACTCTCCCGGATACCAGTACTCATGTGTATTGGCAAATAAAGGCAGACTGTACAGATCCCTCTCCAACGCTTCATCCACTTTCAACGGAAATACCTCCGAAAGCAACGATGGCTGTGAAGCAACCCAGACCCTTCCGCGAGAATCCCTCATATAAAAAAGCTGCCTGAACCCGGCTGGATCACAAACCATTATCTTCTGGTCTCCCAAACCGGCAAAAATCACATATCTCCCACCAGTCGGTTCAAGATATCTGAACAAATCATCAATTGACTTACAACTCTTAAGCATGTCAGTCATTATCTGTGCATTGTTTCTTGAAGTATGGAAAGGATCCAGTATAAAGCCTATCAATGCGATGAAATCCTTGTTCCTTCTGGCTACCATGCAGTAAAGATCCGGATGCACATGGATATAGGAATCATCCGGTAACCCGGATTGATGCCAATGGTGAAATCTGCTTATCTTTTCAGGACCGATAATAAACTGACGACGATAAAGATAACGCTCTGCTTTCATATATTCTCCTGATTTTAAACCAGTTACATTATATAGAAAGCAAGTCCCAAGCCGTTTTGAAATTATACTGTTGACGCCATGAGCTCTACTTTACCAGCGGATGAGGGTACCGGTAAGGCTTGTAACCCGGTAAAGTATCCAGAATTATTTCCCGGTCGTACTGAATAAGCTGTGGATGACGGATCTTAAGCGGAATCTTTTGTCGATTGTAGGTATTACCCCATATATGTATCCTTCGTATCTGATCAGGACATGGGTAATCACAATTTCCATCCCCTTGCCGTCCCTCATGCATCAAATGCAAAGGAGAAATGAACTCACCTTCAATTTCGTTATCAAAAATGACCCCGTCACCGCCTCTGATATTTATGCCGGCCCATCGATGGATCGCCTTTATCTTATTGCCATAAATCTCATAGCTGCGACTTCCCCGCTTCCATCCGTACTTGTTTCCATGTGCATCAATTGAATGTGAAGCCATATAACCATCTTCAATTATGTTATACCTGAATACATATCTTGAACCATTGTTGGATGCTATATGATGAGCCATGGTTTTATGTCCCACATTCTTTTGCGTAAAGTAGTTGTCTTCCACATAAACGGCATTGCCACTTCCCAAAGTAAGTGGCTCTTTCCAGGACTGCTCCCCACTTCCATATACCACCACTGATGTATACCAGTTATCTATAAAGCTGTTGTGATCAATAACCCCTCTTGCATCACCATGAACCTCCACCGCACGTTTATAACAATTCTGAAAACTGCAATTGTCAATTCTGAAATCACTGCAGTCATTTTTCATCAGAATTCCAGATGAAGGAAATGGTGCGCACCCTTTTACAGAAAAGCCACTGAACCGAATCCTGCCCTTACTGCATTTGACCCGAAATACCCATGTATCTCTGCTTTTCAGACTGTCAAAAACTATCACTGTCTTTGATGCCCCGGCACCCAGAATCGTCAGTCCATGTCTTATATGAACCGAACTGTCAACTATGTATCTTCCTTCAGGTATATATACCGTATCATCCGGAATAGTTTTGTTTATAACAGCCTGAAACTCACTGGTATACTTTCCCCTTAATTTGTATGTTTTTGCGTCTATCCTTGCACTTCCACCCAAAACCAGAAAACAGGCAATCATAATCAGCAGATAACATCTCCTTTTCTCTGACAAATAGCACTTCGCAATCATCTTTTTTCTCCTGTTATTTTCTGATCATAAAAGGGCCGCTAATTCAGCAGTGTTTGGTTAATTGAACAAACATAAGATTACATTGGAAAAACTCCAAATTTCAAATACCAAATCCTAAAAAAATCCCAATAACCAATAATTCAAATTCCAAACAAGAAAAGCTCAAAAAGAAAGAGTAATCTGAATAGAATATCTAAATGAGGAACCGAAGCCCACCGAAGCGTCTTCGCGTAGGCGGGCTGTTCCTGTTTGGAATTTTGGTATTGTAATTTGGAATTTGTTTAGAATTTAAGATTTGCAAATTGGTGCTTTCTGGTCTGAAATTCCAAATCTCAAGCTGTCTTATGTTATTCTTTTGTTAATTATCCGAACACTACTTCTATTACCTTTTTTTATAGATATTTCAGGGCATTACTTCCAGCAGATGTGCCAGTGCCTTATACATTGTAGCCTGTCCCCAGTGAAGCATGGGGGTTTTGGCCTTGATACCAGGAAGCTGCCTGAAATAAAAATATCCCTTTCTGTCCTGCATATTATCTATAGTCCACCTTGCCACTTTTTGTGCCAACCAAAGCGACTCCCGATCCTGCCCGGCAAAGTAAGCCAATGTGTCAATTGCCTGTGATGCACATTGAATATCAACTGGATAAATCCGGTTATGGTAATATTTGGGTCTTCCATTGCTTTCAAAGAAATGATTCTTGAAATATCTGAAACCCCTTTCCAGATTCTCCTTGAAAGTTTTATCACCTGTTGAGTCGATATAGCACTTTAGGCTGTCCAGATTGTAACCGGTATGGAAATTATCTATCCATCTGGTATTCAATGCTTCACCATAATACCAGGAACCGTCCGCAAGTTGCCTTGAACAACTGTATTGCATGGCTTCTCTGGAAACCTTCATCATCTCCTTATTGCCAGTATACTTTGCGGTTCTGGCAAGCATCGCAGCCCCAAGCATATTGGAATTGTGAATCGAGCTCTGTGTATACGCCACATAACTTATGCAATTTCCGTTACTGGTCCTCTCTCTTGGAAGATCAAGAATCCAGTCACAGATCTGTATAGCGATATCCAGATATTTTTTTTCGTGCAGCAATTGGTATGCATCAAGAAATGCCTGCCCGATAAGACTGGTCCATACGATAATCGGTTCATGCTTTGGAAGTCTCCCTGCGCGACTGGTAAAATCGAAATGATTCCCCCAGCTTGGCTTTACATATCCCGGAGCCTTGTTTTGTATAAGCCAATCAAAGCAGGAACGGACCTTTCTCAGATACTGCCGGTCCGATGTAGCCCGAAACCTTTTCAGATATCCCCACGCCATGTATCCTCTTCCCTTTGTGGATTCCTGTGGCCTTACACCCAATATTGGTCTCAGATTTACCGGACATTGCCTGACAAGCTGCTGCAAAAGCCGTTCAGCCAGGATATTGTTCATAGTTACCGGTCTGAGAAATGATGAAAGACCATCAAAAGGTTCATAACCTTTGTAATTGTTTTCTTCCACCCATTTTTCCACTTTCTCCAGACTGGTTTCGTAATATATTCTTGATACCTGCACCTTAACCTCCTGATAATTTCACTCTCTCATCAGTCCCTTTTCATCATTACCATCTTTACCAGATTCATTTTAAGTCGCTTTCTCTGTTCCTGACGGTGAAACCTTATCAGCTTCTCTGAAACCGGATTCTCGACTCCTTTTATTCCGGCATAAACAAATCCTGCTAAAAGCGACAGTCCTCCGATCACATAAGGCTTTCTGGTCATCTGATAAAAGGTCCTGAAAATTTCCCATAACGGATCACCCCCCAGATAATAATCTTTCTGCCCGTGTAAGAAACGTGACATGATTATTCCGTGCTCTGCTGTACCCATGCTGCGGTGGTGTATGTACTCTTTACCTGGGAAAGTTCTGGTAATCCATCCATGCATTCTTGCGGTTGTTACTGCTGTCCAGTCAATTCCGCCGCTCTTTATGGGAATATAACCACCAATCTGTTCATAGCAATCTCTTCTGAAAATCTGACATGGGCCCGAAACATGTTCCGGATTTACAACCATCTGCCGGTAAGAACTCTGCTGCCTTTCGATAAAGGGTGTCCCGGCTACCCCTAAACCAGGAATCTGCTCAAACTTCTGCAGAAGAAATTCGAAATAATCCGGCTCAAACGACACATCGGCATCCAGATTACCGATAATATCAAATTTTTTGTTTTTAAGCCGCTCATACGCAGTATTAAAACAGATTGCTTTGGCGGCAAAATGTCGATCCTTATGTTCAGGCATTCTTAACAGTTCTATCCAGGAATATTTTTTGTAACTTTTCACAATCTCATCGGTCCCATCAGTAGAACCATCACTGACAATGATCCATTTCACCGGCTTTATTGTCTGTGAAATTACTGATTCGATTGTAGATCCTATGTACTGCTTTTCGTTTCTGGCCGGAGTAATCAATGCATATCTCAGTTTTTTTGCATTCATAATCATAACCCTCATCTTCTGCTTAAAATTCTGACTCCCAAGGCAGCAGTCAACATTCCTGCATGATGAAAGTAGCTATCAATTACTCTCATCCTGATCCTTTCTCCCATTGTGAAAACCACAGGAAGAGAAAATGTATATGCAAAGAATGCAACGATCGACTTTACCAAAGCCCTGTATCTCTCAGCACGGTTTTTATTCTGGTACGAATAATGTTTAACTCGTCCTCTGATCATAGCCCTTTTCACATAATAGAACCGTTTCCATCTCTCTGCCGGAACAGTTTCAAAAACAGAAGCTTCCTGACACCAGACAAACTTCAACCCGCATTTAACAGCTCTTCTAAAAAAATCAACATCTTCTCCTCCGGTTATTCCGTACGAAGGATCAAAAAGCAATCCGGTACTGGTAAAAACCCTTCTGTCAAAAAGCACATTGCCGGTACGTGTCTGTGATGCTTTCAACAAGGTCCCTGATGGATAGGAAGGCCGCATGCAGATCCTGCTTTTTATCAACCATTCCGGTGCCCCCGATTCAAAATGAGGAATAACAGGCCCCAATACTCCATCTGCTCCGGTCTTTTTAATCATTTGGAAATGGTTATATAGCCAGTACTTTTGGGGAAACTCATCGTCATCGATAAATGCCACATATTCACCTCTGCTAAGCAAAACAGCTCTGTTTCTGGCCAGGGAGATATTTTGCACCGGTTCATTTTCATAACAGACACGCATTCTTCCCCTGGCGAATTTTCTTACCGTTTCCCTGGCTGAGCCATCTCTGTCATTATCAACCACCACGATCGATACATTAAACTCCCCAAGAGTCTGCTGCTCTCTTATCGATATTAAAAGTCTTTCAAGAAGCAGAGGACGTTTGAATGTTGGTATGCAAACTGATATAGTCTCTTTTTTCATAACGAACTTTTCCGTTAATTTCAGCCTATTGATGAAGCAGCAGCAATGTTTCTTCTTCTGTTTCTATGTGTTCTCCTTTTATGGTATGTGAGTTCCTTTTCCTCACTCACATTTGTCTTCTCTGGAAAAGGCTCTGGTATGTTAATTGAAATCAGCAGAAAAAGAAACCATAAAAGTGATGTCGGTTTAATAAAACTGCTTTCAGTAACATTGTAAATCAGAATCATGGCCAGTAATGCCAGTCTGTATCTTCCGTAATCCGAATCGTATCTGAGATTTACCAGCACATTTCTGTAGGTAAGAAATATCAGGCAAATAAGAAAGACCAGGCCTACGATTCCAAGATCTATATACACATCCAGATATCCATTATGCGCCTGCCCCGGGTTCCACTGAAAGATCTCCCACAGGTTATTCCCGATGTTTCCAATCCAGAATCCTCCATACCCTGAACCCAGAAACCTGCGCTGTTCGGCGATTTTAACCAATTCATCCCAAAGCAAAGTCCTTCCTGTAAGAGTAGGATCTTCACCTATCAGGGCTGCCATCCAGGGAATCAGCTCCCTTGAATAAAGATATTGTACAAGTGCATTTCCTATTATCAATCCCCAAACTGTCACAGTAACCGCAACCCTGGTGACTGCCACATTTTTCTTCAATAACAAAAGCAATATTAAAATTCCCAATCCTATGAAATACACTCCAAGAGAGGTTCTGCTGGTTGCAGTCCTTGAACCCATAAGAAGCCATAAGCTCATAAGAAGTAAAGGAATATCAAAAATCCACAATTTCTTGAAATATCTGCTTAACATTATCCAACTGAAAAAAAAGGCACTAACACATGCCAGTTGCCCTAGACTGTTTTTATGAGATGTTACTCCAACCCACATCTCAAACTGACCGGCACGGTCATATTGTACACCCAGATGACGGTAATATTTGATGAACAATACCGATAATGGTATCAGCAGAAATGCCCATTGACGAAACATTCTGGGAAGGGCCTTCATGAAGTTAGGATCAGTTATCACAATCAGAACCATCATCAGATCACCTATGGTTCTGATCCACCTTTTGAAAGAAACCGATGTAAAATCGGACCAAAGAACGCTGATTCCCATATATAAATAGAACAAACACAGCAATTTGTTGCGCCTGAGAAACGACAGCCAATCGATTCTTCTGGATAAAAGAACCACTAAACCCAACCCTTCAAGAATCAGTAAAAAGGTTCTGTCAATCGGGCTCCCCTGCAGGTAATCGATTTCAGTCTCTGCTGCCATTTCAGGATTGAGCCAGTAGGTTATACCTCTGGATGCAATCCTCAAAAACCACAGCAATGGAACCAGTAAAGCCCACGAAACTCCTTGTTGCTTTTTTTCACCCATATTTTTCCTGACAGTTTAGGTATTATCTCATAAAGAATCCACAATATTCAGATATGAATACTTTTTTATATTCCAACTGTTTTTTTCGATATATTTAAATGCATTTTTTACCAGATTCCGTCGCAGTTTTTCTTCTTTCCTTAACAGAACGATGCAACGGGCAAGATCGTCTTCATCTTCTGATCTGAAAAACTTGACCATGCTTTCATCGAAGTAATGAGTATGTACCATTGTATCCGATGCAATCACGGGAATACCCACAGTCATGAACTCAAGTATTTTTGTGCTGAAAGCCTCATTGCCAAACGATCTTTTCAATTTGGGTTCAACTCCCAAATCCGCATCAGCCATCAATCTTGGTAACATCTCTATTGGTACAACGGATCTGAAGAATACTCTGTTTTCAAGTTTCATTTTATGTACGAGCTTAACAAAGTATTCCTCATCTGTACCTTTTCCGTAAATGTGGAATTCAAGATCCGGTATTTCATTCTTAATCAGATCAACCGCCCTTATTGCAGTTTCTAGCCCCTGATGAATACTCAATGTACCAGGATAGATCATGACAAATCGATCCGATGTTCCGCTGTTTTGTTTTCTGATAGTAAATATTGATGGATCGGGATAATTCATCACCACCGAACATTTTTCCGGAGCAACTGAACGCTCTATCAGCCTTTGAAACCAAATATGATTGGCTACTATCACATGATCAGCAAAAGCCATGGATATTTTCTCCACCCACAAAAGAAGCTTGAAAAACAGAGAATCTTTTCCAGCCTTGAATTTTCCTGCAAACAATTCAGGTACTATATCATGGATATCCAGAATCACTTTGGCTCCGGTCAATTTTGCGAACAGAGTGGCAAACACCTCAAAATCCGGTACAGAATGAACATGTATCACATCATATTTTTTCTTCCAATGAAGTTGAGTCAGTTTGCATGCTGATTTAAACAGGAAAAGAAGAAGCTTCAAGAGGTATTGGATTTTCATTTTCTCGTTCAGTTTACGTCCCTGAATTTTATACACATTTACCCCCGAGACAACAGTGCGTGTCTGTTGTCCAGGTTGCCTTAACACAATAGCATCTACTTTATCACCTCTCCTCACCAGCGTCTCCGCATATCTTCTAACCCTGTTGTCCGGTTCATAAAAAGTGTAAGCGACCATGCATACTCTCATATTTTACCTCTCATCCTGTAAACGCACAGCAGTGTTACGGCTGGCATTTATATAGGATGCCACATCCCTGGGAAGAGCATTCCAGTATTCTCCATTGTACTTACTGCTTACATACCTCAGAAATTCCCTGTAATTATTCACCGGATATTCTTCAAGACCACATTGGCCCGATCTTATCCTCATATAATCAGGGTGAGTATTTATCATGACCATTCCGCCATGTGATGCAATCCAGTCCAGCTTTCTTTTCCATATATCGATGTTCTCGTGTTTCATCAGTATGAAAAGCGTGAAATCCTGTGGCATGGTGTAGGGTATCTCTACAAATCCTTTGTCATTTGTTCCTGAACCGACCCAGAATGGGAAAATGGTACCAACTCCATCGGGCTGAGGTTCAAAGGGATCTGTATCAAAAGTAGAACAGTCGTACTCAACATTTAATTCGCCAATCCATTTCAGATTATGATGCATTGCACCAGCCCTGAATCCGGATGCTTTCCATTGTTGCAGATAATGATTGATTCTTGGTGCTCTGTTAAGAAAATTCTTTCTGGAACTGAAAAGCTTTCCATCATGATTCAAGTCATGAACACCCACTTCAAATCCATTTTGTATCAGGTAATTTCTGAGCGAAACGGATACATTATATCGTTCAGGAACAAAATAGAATGCCGATGTAAATCCATTTTCCTGCTCCATCGATGCAACCATCCTGCAACGGCTCTGCCCTCTTTCCCATTCCACATCGTGAGTTAATACCAGTGCAAACTGCTTTCTTTCAGGCCATCCCTGCCAATGATTCGGAACCCTGGCTGAACCTGGATCGATGGGCCACACATCCTTATAGAACTCCATCAGATATTGCACCCTCTTTCTTCGCAAAAACAACTGAAACTGACGTGGAATAATAGGTTTAAACATATAGAATAACTGATTAGCCAGCATATTAATCCTCTCTCTTTTGTCTTCCCCAGTCAGCTTATTTCTGATTTTTTGGGGGAAGATATTCTCTGGAAAAAAGCCTGATACTCTGCGCAACCTTCTCCTGCTGCTGTTCAGTGAGTGAAGGAAACATGGGAAGAGAGAGAATCTCTTTAGAAAGCTTCTCGCTAACCGGAAAACTCCCTGTTCTATACCCCAAAGCACGGTAAGCTTTCTGCTGATGCAAAGGCACAGGGTAATGAAGTCCGGTTTCAATTCCCTGCTCTTTGAGAAAGCCCTGAAGCATGTCCCTATGAGCAGTTCTGATAACATAGAGATGATAAACAGAACGGGCCCATAAAGGCTCCAATGGCGTAATAATCGGGGATATATCTTCCAGAAGTGCATTGTATGCCTCTGCACGCTCCCTTCGTAACCGGTTCCATCTTTCCAGATACCTGATCTTTACATTAAGAACAGCCGCCTGAATAGTATCCAGACGTCCGTTATATCCTTCCATCTCATGGAAATATTTCTTTATCTGTCCATGATCCCGAAGCATCTTTACAGTCTCTGCAATGGCTGGATCGTTTGTCGTAACTGCACCTGCCTCACCGAAAGCTCCCAGATTTTTCCCCGGGTAAAAGCTGAATGCTGCTGCTTTACCTATTGTACCAGCCCTTAACCAGCTACCTCTTTCTTTTGAGTAATAACTTGCCCCATGTGCCTGACAGGCATCCTCAATAATCATCAGACCATATTTATCTGCGATCCTTCCAATCTCATCCATATCCGCCATCTGCCCATAAAGATGAACTGGCACAACAGCACTAACCGCTCTTCCGGTAGGTGTATGAATTGTCTGTGCAGTGACTTCATCTACAAAACAATTGCTCTCCAGATATTCATTAAGCTTTTTTCCCGACATATTGAATGTGGTCTCATCCACATCCACAAACACCGGTATTGCACCAGCCTGAGTGATTGCTTCCGATGTGGCAATGAATGTATTGGGAACAGTAATTACCATATCACCTTGCTTAACCCCAGATGCTATAAGCGCAAATCGTAAGGCATCTGTACCGCTTCCGACTCCGATTGCAAATCTACAGGTGCAAAACTCTGCAAACAGATGCTCAAACTGCTCAACCGCAGGCCCGCTTATAAATTTGGATGATCGAAGCACATCACCAATCGCCTGCATCAGTGAAGTTTCCATCTGCTGCACTTGCGCATTAATATCAGAAAATGGAATTATATCGGAATCCATCAGCCCCCCTTGTCTGTTGCTATGTTGCGGACATCCCTGAAGCGTCAGGATGCCAGCTTAATTTATGGCTCTATATCTGGCGGACTATCCAGTGCATTCACATCCATAAGCTGTGAAGTGTATATCTCCACCGGCCTCCCATCGTTGCGTAAAGATAAATCGCATGCTTCCAGCATTCTCACCACCTCCAATCCTTTATGACCGTTGTTGATGGGAACCATATCCTTTTCAATACATTCAATAAAATGGCTGCACTCCAGCTTCAATGCCTCAGTCTGCTCAATTTTAGGTGCCCACATGTCTCCAGAACGGTAACTTACCAGTAAATCATAGATACCCTGTTTTCCCTGAATATCTACTCCTCTGTCGTAAATTTTTATTTTTTCATCTGCATTGACATCATTCCATACCAGCATTTTCCGCTCTCCACCAATGAGAGTTGTCCTCACTTTTACCGGAGAAAGCCAGTTTACACTAAAATGAGCAATTATATTACTTTTAAAACGGACAGTAACGTATGCAATATCCTCCAAACCATTTATGTGACTTCCACCCCAGGCACTCAGGGCAATCGGCTGTTCATCTATCAGGTGAGCCATGATAGAAAAATCATGAGGAGCAAGATCCCACACCACATTGACATCATGCTGAAACAAGCCCAGATTCACCCTTATCGAATCATAATAGAAAATTTTTCCTAACTCACCGGCAGTAATAAGGTCTTTGATTTTCCGTACTGCTCCTGTGAATAAGAAAGTGTGATCTACCAGAATCTTCAATTTTCTGGTCTCCGCCAGCTCAATCAACTCTTCTGCCTGAGCATTATTGGAAGTGAAAGGTTTTTCCACAAAAACATGCTTTCCATTTTCCAGAGCTTTGCGTGCCAGCTCATAGTGAGTAGATACCGGAGTCACTATGGCTATTGCATCTATATCCGTGGCACTTAACACGGAATAGGTATCCTCGGTAATTCGAATATCAGGATACTCTCTGCAAAGCCTGGTCAAAACAGCGGTATTTTTGTCACTGACTGCTACCACTCTGGCTCCCTCAGTGGAATGGAAATTTCTCACTATGTTGGGCCCCCAGTATCCATATCCGATCACACCAATGCGAATCATCCTGTATCTCCTTTTATCAATATGCCCCCTTAGCAGACAGCAATGCAGCAGGAGTCTTCAATAACAGCCTCAGATCACTCAGTAAAGACTTATCTCTGCTGTATCTGATATCCATGCGCACCATACCATCGAATGTGGTCTTACTGCGCCCCTCCACCTGCCATAGTCCGGTAATGCCTGGCTTACATTCCATAAACCTTCTGAAATGCCATGGCTGGTATGCTGCAAGCTCATAGGGTATCGGCGGACGAGGCCCTACCAACGCCATATCCCCTTTGAGTACATTGAAAAACTGCGGTAGCTCGTCGAGGCTGGTCTTTCGCAGTATCTTTCCGATTGATGTCACCCGGGGATCATTGGTAATCTTAAATACACCCTCATTTTCACTGACTTCCCCCTTTATCAGCCTGGTTACATATTGACGGTGTATCCTGTCATCATTGTCTACATACATAGAACGGAATTTTAGAAATGTAAAAATCTTTCCTTTATCACCAATTCTTTGCTGCCTGAAAAAAACCGGACCTGGTGAATCTAACTTTATCATTACTGCAATTAACGCAAAAAGCGGCAGCAATAACAGGATTATCACAAGACTGACAGTCATGTCAATTATCCGTTTCCCTGCTGCAATCATTTTTTTTTTAGCATCAGAATCATCCTGATGGTAAAACCTTATATACTCCATACTTCCCTCCCTCAATTGCTCAGAAGGAAAGATGATAAGTTTATATTCCACCAGATCACTGTACAAACTCAAAGCATGCCGTATCTTGGCCTCCAGAATCTGCTTCTCTCTGATATCCGTTTCGGTATAAATGACTCCCAGTAACTTATGCTGTTCGTACCACCCCAGGATATCTGTCTCCCTGACCCCCTCATGAAATACCTTCATCAGAGTGTGAATCTCCTTTAAGCCCCTTTCCCCTTTATCCAGCAATGCTTCGATATTTATAAGAACCAGTACAAAAGGTCTCTTTGAGCGCTCGGTACGCCTTCTTTCGGCTATCAGCATCCTTCTAAAATGCTGCTCAGCCAAAAAGCCATACTTCAGACACTGTGCTCCCAGACATCCGGTCTTTATGCCCCTTGCAGCAAGCATTCCCCTTCTGTCCATACTTTCCCCTTGACTGTTTTTGCCGTAACTAATGTGTTTCCAATAGATTAAAAAGCAAAAGGAAGGCCAGACCGGTTATATTACCGGCTTTCCGATTTGTATATATGAAGATGTTTTGCAGAAAATCAGATTGCAGATAAAATTATCCGCTCAAAATCTCAGGAATGTCTATATCTATCAGCTTTAAATCAACAAATAGAATGCCGATTCTAATTATGCGCTTATTTAAAAAGCTATTCTCAATTTGCAAATTCGGTGCTTCCCGAAAGTAACTCCACCAACTCCTCTCGGGAAAAGATCTTTAAAGTGTCTGGTGAGTCCTCCACCAGCGTCTGTTGACTCAAACTCCTCTTCCTCTCAATAACCCTGTCCACTTGCTCCTCCAGCGTCCCCTCTGTCATAAGCTTAAAAACCTGTACCACACTTTTCTGCCCTATCCGATGAACTCTGTCTGTGGCCTGATCCTCTCGCGCAAAATTCCACCACCGATCATAATGAATAACCACCGATCCTGCCACAAGATCTATCCCCACCCCTCCAGCCATTAAACTACCCACAAAAACCCGGCACTGGTTATCCTCTGCAAACCTCTGGATTATCCTCTCCCGCTTCTTGCTTGATCCGGTCAAAGAAACGTAGCCTACCCCCCGCTTCTGAAGATAGTGCCCAATTATTTCCACCATTCCTACAAACTGACTGAAAACTACCACCTTCTGACCAGATTCAAGACTCTCATCCAATAGCTCTGTAAAAAGATCCCACTTTCCCGAACTGTAAAGCTCATACGCCTCCGGTTTCCCTGCTGCCAAAGCCGGATGATCACAAACCTGCTTAAGAAATGAAAATAGGGCAAATATATGCATGTAAGGAATCGGACTATCACTGCTTTTAAGCTGCTCAATTATTGATCCGCCACGCTCCTTTACCGCAGCATTGTAAATTAACTGCTGTTCATCCGATAATTTACAGCTTCTTATATCCTCAATCTTTTCCGGTAACTCCTTTAAAACCGTTTCCTTTAATCGCCTCATAATAAAAGGAGAGATCATCCGCTTTAATCTATGAGTCTCAACAGTGTTCCCCTGCTCTAACAGATTTAAATATTGCTCATCCTGAATACTCTCCCTGCCAAGCAACCCAGGTAATACCAGATCAAAAAGTGATTTAAGATCAGAAACCCGGTTCTGCACTGGCGTTCCGGTGAGCCCAATTTTCATGCGGGCATTGATCCCAACCGCAGCCTGAAAACTAAGTGTTTCTTTGTTTTTCAACTGATGAACCTCATCGAAAACCGCGACATCAAAGTTGATCCCAGCCAGTTTCAAATAATCATTACGCAATATTCCGTAGCTGGTCAAAAGTAAATCATAGCTCTCATTTAACAGCGATTCCCTCCCGGATGTATGGTATATCATCACCTTCAAAGATGGTGTAAACATCTTTAGAAGCTTCTCCCAGTGGCTTATCACCGAAGTCGGACATACCACCAGAAAAGCTCCCTCAAAGGACCGCTGCTCTCTTATACCCAGCAAAAAAGTAATAATCTGAATTGTCTTTCCCAGCCCCATCTCATCACAAAGCAAGCCCCCGAAATGATTATCATATAGAAAAAACAGCCATTGCACCGACAGTTTCTGATATTCCCGCAAAGTGCATTTTAACCCCTTGAACGGTTCTATACTTTTTAAGGGCTTGAATTCCAGCATCTCACGAATCCTGGAAACCAGTTTTTCCTCACCATGAATTCTGGTTGACAAGGATGTTCCCCTTAACTGAAGCAGAGCTGCCTTCGACAAGGTAATTTCACCACCCTTTAATCCCTTCGCCATTATCAGCGCTGAAGAGATCTTTTCAGATGCCAGGTCAATTATTCCATTGTCGGTCAAAATGAACCGGTTCTTTTTCTTCTTCTGATCGATAATTTCAGCTAAGGAAACAGCCAGATTACCTGCACAGTATGAAACTGACAATATGCAATCCTTCTCAACCATATCTATAAGTTTAAGTTCAATCCGATCAAAAGATTCAATAAAAACCGGATGTAGTACTCTGCCAAACCCCCTGGCCTGAGAATTCGCAAAAAGATCCAGTGCCACAGTTCCCTCCGAACCGGACTGGCTCTCAAAGGATAATCTCTCCTCTTCTTTTTCCAGAAATGATGAGAACTCCTCTTTTTTCACTTTTCTTACAGTGCACAAGCCTGTAGCTGCAAGCTTGAGACTGGGATAACTTAACACAAAGTACCTATTGTACTCAGGAATATACAGATACGATCCATATATGAATCTGCTGTCAATATCAACCGGACTGTCTTTAATACCTTTTACTACCGGACCGATACAGACCTCATTCTCTTTTTTCCAGATACGGAAATACAGTTCCGTTTCATCTTTATTTACTTGTAAACCATCAGCCATTTTATTGTTCATTAACACCTGAAGTATAAATGGCACTGCCGGTGGTGGTATGTCAGCACTCAATTTCAGCTTGCCGGCAATACTCAAATGAAGCGAAAAAGCACCGCTGTTCTTATCAATTACCGGTTCGATGCGGCAATCCTTTACATCGTACTCGCGGTAACAGTGATAAGCCAGTCTGTACCAGAACCCATCTTCAATCACCTGGCGTCCGGTCTTATGCCCCAAAGCCAACAGAGTCCTCTCCTGTTCGCTTAGAACAAATTCAGCCGCCATGTTCATTAATGTAAACCTGGATAAAGCCGCTGGGCTGATCCGGCTTATCAAACGCTCACAATCATCTTCTGCAGAATAATATCGGAAAAATTCTCTTTTCTGCTGATTAATCACGGTAACCTGATTTTCGGATTGAATCACCTTTATTGAGAAAACCGAATCAGTTAAAAACCTGGTAACCGGCTCAATCAATAAGTAGAAAAAAGATTTCTCAAAATCATTTGTTGGCGATAGATGACCGGTTTCTTTAAAGCATGAAGTATAAATTTCCTGTAATTTCTGCGCATTCTCACACCGCGCATATCCTTTTTTTGAACAGGAACAAAAAAGTCGAACCTTATTAGGCTCTTTACCATTATTTGAAGGAATCAGAAATGTCTTGTGTTCGCCATTTCCGTCAGCAGTAATGGTGAAACAATTTCTATGAAAATCAATAAGATGCAAAGAATCAGACATGAAAAAATTTCCCAGGCAGTTAAGTCGGTGATCGATAAAAACATTACCTGAATAAAACGGACTTGTATGATCAAAGATCTTTAGATCCCGCAAAAGGATGTTTCTCCATAGAATCGTCCATTTTTTCAGGTATAGCAAAATACTAGCGGTAAGGAATCGAAAGAAGGATTAATCTGTTTTCGATAGATCAGATCCTCACCCGGCCTCTCCTTTACCATGGTAACTTAATGATTATTCGCAAGTTACACCTGTTCTAATCAACCAGCAATTGCAGATACTTTAAAAGAAAAGATCCTTTATATCCAGCATTTTTAATTCTTTATTATTGTTTTAGTTGAGCTGCAAGAAATAATGGGTGGTTATTCCAGATACCGTTCATCGTGATTAATTCTGGAAAAGCGATTCTTCCAAATAATTGCAATTTTTGGGGATCAGGGAGGAAAATTGTGATGTTGAAACAATTCCTCCGTCCCCATTCAAGATCCCGATCTTCCAAGCATCTTCAAAACCACTCAATCGCTGTTTTCCCGAAACTATTTACTCCCACCAACTAACCTGTTTATTCGACTCAAAACTGTAATTATATTGCTTTGGGGACGGAGGAAAGTGAAATCCTTTGTTATCAGGTAAAAAAGAACCCTCCGGTTATATGATTACCATGAGAATTTCCAAAAAAAGGAGTTCCAATTGCAAAAAAACGCTTCTTCCTTAAACTGCATAAGCTCCATTCTTTTAATAGTTATATTTGGATTCTGCAGCAATTCAATCGCTGATACTCTTATTCCAGCCGATAACCCTCAAATCAACTACTACGGTCGTTTCGATATGAGTGATCCTTCAAAGCCGGTTTTCAACTGGTCGGGCACAGTCATCGAAGCTAATTTTCCTGGGCCAACCATCGGAATGAAAATGTCACATAATAATGCATGGTACGATATCGAAATTGACGGGCAGATTGATACGGTGATTAACTGCGGCTCGAACCAGAAACATATTTTCAGTACCGGACTTTCGACTTCAATGCATACACTGCGTATCATTCTGCGGAGTGAAGACCACTATTCAAAAGCAACTTTCGGCGGGCTTTACCTGGCTGATGGAAAATCTCTTGGCGAGGCTCCTGCAAAACCTTCCCGTAAAATCGAATTTCTTGGTGATTCTCACTCAGCCGGTTATGGTGTGGAAAGCCCGGAACGCACATGCGATCCACAATCACTGCATAGATTCACTAGCGCCAATAAAGCATTCCCAATGCTTATCACCAGGGCATTACATGCACAAAGCATCATTCTTGGATGCTCTGGTAAAGGAGTGGTCAGAAATTTCAACGATCCTAATAATCGCTCTGATAAACCTTATTCATATTATTATGAAAGACTTTTTGGTGATGATTCCGATCAGAAATGGGATTTTACCAGTTGGATCCCCGATTTGGTAGTTATCTGCCTGGGAACTAATGATTTTTCCACTTATCCACACCCCGATGAAGCTGTTTTTATGGAAAATTACCACAAGTTACTTGACCAGATTATCACTAACTATCCTTCCGCAAAGATCTCCTGCGTTTCCACAACAGATGAAAAAGTTAAGAGACTGGTCAAAGAGGTTGTTGAGAAGGAAAACAATTCATTAAATCATCCTCAGGTGTTTGAAGCATCTTACCCCCCATACGTCGAGAACACCGGTTGCGACTGGCATCCTTCAATGGCAGACAATGTAGCTATTGCAAGCAGTATAATTGATACAATCATGGTAAAACTTTCCTGGGATACTGCAACTACCAAAATTACTTTTGCAACAAATGGCAAACGGAATCTCCAGCCCGACAGAATAGCGGTTAAATCGAGTGGCTCCAGGATCTCTTTTACTATAGGTTCTATGGATTTAAAACACAATACTGTTTATCTCACCAGCATAAATGGAAAAAGGATAGCTCAGACCATTCCGGATTTCAATGGGAAAGGAGAATTTCCTATCAGCTCCCTTCCTGATGGAATGTATATCATAGGGAATAAAAATCTTGGATGGACAAAGGTAACTACTTTCCCAGCAGGCAGACAATGACAAGCAATGGTTTTATACTGAAAGATTTCAGTCGCTCTGTCCTATTATAATTTTTTCGCTCAGCGTTCTGGATCTTCCTGTGCACATTTCAAGTAAATAACTGCCTGGAGTACAGTTATCGATACTTAAACAGTGTACTCCGGCTTTCATGAAACGATTTTCCAGGGTTCTTATCTTTCTTCCATGCAGGTCCAGAAGATTTATAATAACTGTCGATGAATGGTTAATTGTATAGGCTATCCTCCCATTCATTCCCATTTGAACAATCTTCATTTCTGGTGAAATCCATTTGTTTTTATGGCCACCGGAAATGGCCGGGTTTCCATATAAGTAAATAGAGTCAGCGGTTGCCACAACCAGGGCTCCTGCTGAAAGCAGTTTTGCAATTGCGGATGAATTCGTGATCACCCTGTATTCCTTTTTCCATAAGACCCTGCCCCTCTGATCAGTGGCAAACACCACCTGCTCTCTTTCTCCTTCCATAAACTCATACACCCCGGCATAACCGGCTACAATCAAAACATCACCTGCCTTCTGTATCGACTTACCGAAATTAACAGTTCTGAAACTGTAACTGGTGTCAAATAACACCTGCCCATCATTACCTATTTGCACCACAAAAATGTCGGTGGCAGGAAACCAACTGATCTTTTTCAAATGATCGTCCGAAACCTGTTGATCTATTAACGATGAAGATCCATTTTCGGTGGATCCGGTAATCAAAACAGAATTTTGAATGGGGTATAATTTATAAATGCCAAAACCGGGACGGGTTTTGCTCCAGATTTCCTTTCCCTGTGGGGAATAGGCTGTTATCCATCCTGGTAATCCTTTGCATATCCCGGGGCAGTATTCTCCCCCGGCAATATATACTCCATCAACCTCCACCACCCCTGCACCCTTATATACTGCCATTTGGGTAGTATCCCCTTTTGTCCTTGTCCAGAGTGTATCACCATTACGATCGCATTTTATTATCATCACTACAGCGTTTTTTATCTCTGCCAGAGCGATAAACCCGCTGTCGCTGGTCTGATTTACCGATTTAAGTATAAAATTCGGTTCACCCATAACCGGTTTTGACCATTGCACTTCCATAGAGGAATCCAGCACGGTTATTTTGTTCAGGTCAGAAATCACAAACCCACCACCGGCGAGCGGCTCGATACTGTTTATCCTTGAAAACCCGCTAATGGTTCGCATTTCTTTCCCGGAACCGGCATCCATTATAATTATCTTTGAAGAATCTGCAGCTATGATATGACCGGAAGGTGCCTCAGCCAGACAAAGTGGAGAAATATTAATCTCTTTCAAGGATTTAGCCCATTTCAGGGCTGGAAGACTCTCAAATCCCAGGCAGATAGAGAAAAATAAAAGAACAGGTAAAAATTTATTTGCAGTTCTTTCCATGACTCCTCCGGAGTATCTTTTGGGATGATGTTCTGTTAGATTATGCATACTTGTATATAATTTATATACTACAAATCATTCATAAATGGATAATCATTTTTTAATATCTTGTCCGGATGCAGATTTAATAGTGGAAGAACAATGTCTTATTAACGACCTGATATCTGGCAATTTAAGGAAAATAGGAAACTTTTTCCGAAAAACCAAGAATGTGAAATAATTGCCGGATACCGGGCAGTCTTGGTATTACTGAAGTTATCATTCTTTAAATGTTCATCTCAGCTTTTACAAATCCCTTTTAATTGGGCGACCAAAACCACCAATTCCAATCTGAAAGAAAATTACTCCTCCAGAAAAATCTTCTGCATATTTAGATTCAAATCTTGCATCTGAGTATCCTGCTCGTATTCGTATAGTCCAATATGCCGCTTCATTCATTGAAACCATCGCAAAGTTGGTTCTGCCTTTCCTTACAAGAAAGGCGATATCTGTATTTAAACCAGCAGTAAAAGCTGCTGTCCAAGGTGTTGAGATATCATTTCCTTTGTCTCTTTCAACTTTACATGATGAAAAACATTGTGAAGAAATGCCAATAAATGGAGAGATGAACAATCTATCTAAGATGTTAAATTGGTATCCAAATTCAAGAGAGGGCAGAAACATGTTTACAGCAGTTCCTTTTTTCCATGTATCATCACCGACGTAGAAATCCTTCTTGGTATCACTTGGAATGCCAATATGGTCGATAAGAAACAGTACAAAGTTCCTGTAATAGATATCAAACATAACACCCAAAGGGGAATGGGGAGAAAATTTCTCTTTAAGGCCTCTGGTCAAAAGCGTTCTTCCAGAGAAAAAAGCGAATCCTAAACCGAATTTAGATGGTTTATAAACGTATCGGATATAGTTTCTTACAAAGTTGTCGAACTTCGATCCAGGATATTCAGCAAGAAACGAATCTGCTTTTTCATTTAAAATTTTTTGTCGATTCTCGCCATCAATTACTATTGCATCTATAAACAAACCTAAAAAAGCTCTTTCGACCTCAGATAAATCCTTTGATTTTGACTTCTCATCGATTTTATCTTTATGCTTTTCAAGTAATTTATTCAATTCTGCATATAAACCATCCTCATGTGGGTATATTTTTCTGCTTTCTCTTTGTATCATCATCGAATATAGTATTTCAATATTTTTTATGTAAAAAAAACGATAAATTAGAATATCGATCATAACTTTCTCCATTGGATAAAAAGCAGCATATGTGAGAGTATCTATACTGCTATTGAGATAACTGAGAATCTCAGAAACCTTATCTATCTCGTCTTCCTTTATTTTTGATAACAATAATTGCCTTGCATTCAAAATGATCACTACCGGACTCTCTTTAGCATTCCTGATTTCTTCCTCAATTAATTTTATTGTATCCTGGGCGTGTGTGTTTATCCTTGTTACAAACAAAGAAAAAACTGTTGCCATTAATAGCAATCGATTCATTTATTCTCCTTTCTCTTGCCAAACACAATATTTAGCTCTGTTTACCGCAGAGTTTGGTTGCATAAGGATTAAGAAATTTATTGATCCTCAAAGGTTTTTTATCTTTGGGCATCGATTACTTCCTTTACCTGTAATTTCAGTTTTTTCAGATGTTTAAAACTACTTAGCTATTGCCAAGTTATTAATTCAATCAAAAAGCAGGAACTAATATCAAAATAATATCATAAAAAAGAACCAAAATCTTTCCTGGGCTTATTTGGTAAAAAATTAAGTCGAAACTTGGGCCGAGATAACCCCAGTTCCTCATTGCCTCTATCCTAATCATGCCTGTTTAATAACTCCAAAGCTTGCCAGTGTTCCAAGCAGACTCATAAGAGTTATTAAGACTATACCGATTATCGAAACAGTGTTCCAGATCCTTTTCGGTTTTTGATACCATTTATAAACCCCGAGTGAAAAAAACAACGAATATAGCAAACATTCAGGAAGACCGATAATATGTTCAAATATTGGTAATTTAGTGTAAATGAAACCCTCAAAAGTACCAGGAGCCGGAGCTTGTGGAGCAAATATGGAAAATCCGGCAACAATTAAGAAAAGTGTAAACCAGCCATTCTTGACATTTATAATCAGATGCCTTATTCGATAGAGGATAAGAGCCATAAAGAATCCATTTATAGATTGCAGTAACGGGCCTAATGCTACCAACGGCGATTCCCAAGGGCGCATTATCAAAGACAATGTATCGGATTTCATCAAGTCCTGATAATTGAATGCCAGTTGCGCAACGGTTCCACAAATCAGATACGCAAGCATGTGCATGGATATAATCCGCCAGCAAAATGTAGGAAAACTTATTACACTGCTGTCTTTGCTGATAGTTTTTTCAGATGAGTTATTCAACATGTTTTTCTCCATTTTACACGATTTAATCGATTCTTTACAAATTTCTACCACAATAAAATGAAAAATCAAAAAATACGCCTCCAGATCAAACCAATGCAAACATTGTGCTGCGCAAACCAGGTCAAAATAATTGTCCGGGAAATTGGTTTTCTCTGATTTTTGTAGCGAATAGTGAATTTTGTGGTGTCTGTAAGAATTGTAAATTTGATTTTCATTTATATCAGATGCTTCAATAGAATTGAAGCGTGAAGCAAGATCTATTGAAACCTGCCCGTTTCCACAACCACTGTCCCAGGCGACATTAATATCCTGTTGGTTTTGCTACTAAAAGCCCTGTACCGCGGGTATTATCAAGCATGTTTTTAACCTGTGCTTTGGAACCAGTTGAACCGAGAAAAGGCATTTTGCCTATCAATACACCATTTAAAGAGTACAAAGAAAGCTCATAACGATAACCCGGGGGCAGCTTTGTAAAAAAGTCCGGTATGTATGCCCCATTTAAGACTGAATAAACCCGTCTCGTTTCCTGTCTTTTTATTGTTTTAAAGCGACTATACTCTGTCTGAGTCTTCTCAGTAATAGCCCTGTAAATAAAATGTGCTATACTGTCTGCGGCATTCCTGTCCGGATGAACCCCATCGACAGTAAAGTAGTTGCCAAACTGTTTCAGTGGTGTATATGCATCAACAACTGTTAATCCCCGGTCTGCTGCAATCTCCCTGATTAAAGGAACTATGCAATTAATAACGACACTGTCTCTCATTCCCCAGGAATTCGCAACCGGATTATTAAATATCGGTGCCGGAAGTACCAGATAGATTACAGGTTTTCCGGTATTTGAAACCAACAAAGTATCTAAAAGCGCCAGATAATCTTCTTTAAACTGCTTATGAGAGTTGTTCCAATTGACCGTTTTTGAATCATTGGTACCCAGCTTTATGGTTATAATATCAGCATTTGAAGCTAAGGCTTCTCTAAATGCAGAGGTGTTCCAGTAAGGTTGATTACCTTTTTTCATCAGAGTGGTTCCACTCACACCGTAATTTACAACCGTGTAACCACTACCCAATAAAGTAGTAAGTGTTGGTACATAAGAATAACCGGTATTGGAATAACCTGAAGTGATACTGTTTCCGATACAGGCTACTTTTATCTGAGCTGAAGCATAAAAACTGCAAAAAACAATAACCCATGTCGCTGCCAATAGCTCTCTTACCATAGAAACACTCATGAAAATCCTGTCTTTTTTTTCGGTCTGAACCTCATCTAATATAGAATGAAATCTTTAATTACGAAAGAGGTTACTGGCATGTTTGTTCTGTTGAGCAGTGATCTCTGATTGAGTTGTTATCTCATCCTGCCACTATAAATCCATTCCTGCCACCCCATAGGATTTTAAAAATTTGACAAAAAGAGCGCCCCTTATATCTCATAGCCGTAAGGCTTATTTCCGATTGTTAACAAATTTTCCCCGATTCCCTCTAATCACCCGAACCGAGCCCCCCAACCCCCAAAGGGGGAGCTAAGACCCACAAATCAAGCTACTTGGTCACATTATGCAATCCTAAAATCTCCCTTTGGGGGATTTTGGGGGCGGATTTAGGAGCATTATTTTCTTGCAATCTGCCCTACTTCCCAATTTATATTGTCATTAATAATTTCGCATTCTGTTTTGCCTATTCCTGTTGGATTTTTCCAGATTGTCTTTTTTGATTGGTGTAATATTCACGTTTTAACTACACTGATATCGAATCAAAAGACTAACCGGAAATCAGAAAAACAACAGAAAAAGAATCAGAAATAATATCTATTCAGAAAAGCTCCTGAAGAACAAGGAGTTTTTCAACATTTCCGATTCTTCGTTTAGATATTTTTTCAGATTCCTTCTGATTAGATATTGTTTTGATATTAGTTCTTATTTTTTCCGATTCGATAATATCAGGTATTTTTTCCATCAGATACCTGTGTATTTACCACTTTATAAAGTTTTCTTAAACACACGGAGAACCCATCATGTCCACAAACAACGTCCAGGAACTCTACGATAAAGCACTGCAGTACTGGCAGAATGAAGAATCAGAGAAGGCCATCGAATTAGTAGAACAAGCACTGATACTTGCTCCTGAGAATCTTGACTTGCATTGTCTTGCCATGCATGTAAAAAACAGAGGTTATAAAGACTATTCTTTCCTTCCCCATGCAGAATTTATCATGGATCACGACATCCATTACAATGATACTCTTGCTAAAGACCCGCGCGAGGTTATCGATTTGGCAATGTACACCTATAGCTGTGCTACCCGCGAAACTTCTTATGGAGAAGAGGAGAACCCGGACTTCGATGATATTGCCCGGCGTTATCACAAATATGCGACAAAAGTGCTCAAGGCGGGTTATCCGGTCATCTTTGTCGATTCATATATCGATGCATTGGTAAGATTAGGATTATTCGATGAAGCTTTTACTATTGGTAAAGTATGCCTGAAATTAATTAGCGGTAAAGAAGTTGGATTACCTGGCCTGGACAAAACAGATTATGATGATTATGATTCAGACGAATTCATCTTCAGCATTATAGAATCGTTGCATGAAGTTTTTATGGCCACCTGGAAACTGGAGGAAGCACGTGATTTTTATATCGCGCATTTGAAAAATAACCCCGAAGATTGGCTTGCCTATGATTTATTGGGAAAAATCTACTGTTATCTGAATCAGCCAGAGGAAGCTGCACGCCAGTGGATAAATGGATTGATTGAAAAAGGGTGGGATGATGATGGGCCGACGTATCTGTATGAGCTGTGTAATCAAATAAAGGACCCGAATGCGACGAAAAAGAAAGCTCTTGTTAAAAGAATCGAAGAAGCCAAGAAAACTCTTCCTCAGCAATTAAAACCTGTCGCAGAGGGCCTTTGCAAGGAAATTTATCGGACCATAGGTTACCGTGATAAAGCAATCCTGGATGAAGCCTATATCGAAACCAAACTGGAAGTAAAGCTCCCTCCTTTACAGCCAAACCACCTTATCGACTATGAAAAAATCTGGTTACCGGAAACTCAGGGTGAATACCCTTATAAGCCTGCAAATGAAAAGGTGGAGCCGGAAGAACAGAACGAACCAGTAGTTATTGTTTCAGGGAATGTTAAATCTGATCTCAACACAATCAGGAGGTATGGAATTGATGTTACCGAGCTTGCCGCCAAAGGAAAATTACCGCCAATTGTAGGACGTGATGCCGAGATCGATTCTTTGATACGTATCCTTCTTCGTATGGAAAAAAACAATCCGGTGCTTCTTGGGCCGGCCGGAACAGGAAAAACAGCAATAATTTACGGACTTGCCCAGCGTATCGTATCCGGTTCGGCACCTTCCTTCTTAAAAGACAAAAAAGTATTTGAACTTTCAATGACTTCACTGGTAGCTGGAACCACTTTCCGTGGTGATTTCGAGAGTCGTTTAACAAATGTTATCAAGGAAGCCGCTGCCAATCCCGAATGTATTCTTTTTGTCGATGAACTTCATACAATAATGGGAGCAGGTGCTGCTAACGATGGAACTCTTGATGCCGCAAACATTGTAAAGCCTGCTCTGGCTAAAGGAACACTACGGCTTGCAGGTGCCACTACCCTGCTTGAGTATAATAAAAGGATAGAGAAAGATCCGGCCATGGCCAGACGTTTTACACCTGTAATGGTGTCGGAGATGGACCGTGCAACGACAATTGAGGTGCTTAAGAGCAGAAGCAAACTATGGCGGGAAAATCATCAAATAGACATCAGCGATGAGCTTATTATCTTAACTGTAGATTTGACCGCTTCTCGCATAAGAAACCGCTCATTCCCGGACAAGGCGATCGATCTTCTTGATGAAGCCGGTGCTATGATCCGTACTCTTCGCAGTGCAGACAAGAACGGGTTATGGAAACTGCGTCCGGAAGATATTCATCAGGTGCTTTCCGAATGGACCGGAAATGCAGTTATTTCTAAACCGGATAATAATGACAAACAAACATTCAGTAAACCTACAGTCAAGCAGATTACCGAACAGTTCCGCGAACATATCATTGGTCAGGATAAGGCGGTTGAACGCATGGCTGAAGCGGTATTAAGATACAATTTGTCTCTTAAAAACCCAGATACTCCAATGACCCTTCTGATGTATGGACTGCCAGGTACCGGTAAATCTACTTGCTGCAAAGCGCTGGCTTCGGTTCTATGGCCAGGTCAGAATGATCGTGTCATGACTGTCAATTGCTCGGAATTTGGTGATTATCTGGCGCTTCACCGACTTATTGGACCGCCACCGGGATACAGCGGATTTGACAACGGTGGCATTCTCACCGCAAGACTTAAACGCCAACCTCATTCACTTATCGTGGTTGCAAATTTAACCGATGCTCATTTTTCGGTACAGGTTTTCTTTGAGCAGCTTTTTAAACACGGATCATATAGCGATCCTTTGACCGGTCGATTAGTTTCAGCGGCCGATGCTGTATTTGTGGTGAAACACGATACTTCAGACCGCTCTCAGACAATCGGTTTTTCTTGCCCTGCGGACAGTATAAATGAAGAAAAGCGGGTCATCACAGATTTGCAGAAAAAAGGACTCTCTCAGGTCTTTACCGGTCTGTTTTCTTTGCTTATCCCTTTACAGCCATATTCTTCTGAAATTGTCACAGAGATTATCGGAGCCAAGCTGAAAGCGCTCAGTGATGATTATCAACGCAAAGGAATTAATGTAAGCTTTTCAGAATCTTTACCGCATCAATTAACAATCCGCTTTTTAGAAATTCCAGCGGATAAAAGAGATATCGACACATTTATTGATGATCTGATTGTCAGCCAGGTACGAGATGCTGTTCTTGAAAAGGGAAATTATGATGGTATAGTAATACCAATTAAATTCCAGACTCAAGTACCAAATCCTAAAAACTGATTATCGAATTTTAAAAGAGGACAGTAAATGAAAAAAGTCCAATTTGAAATACTTCAACTATCCTTAATCTCTTGTTCCGGTTTTGGATTTTGTAATTTGGGATTTACTTTGAATTAAGATTTGTAATTTGGAATTTGATTAGAAAGATTTATGATTTGGAATTTTTTCCAATTACCATAAACAAAGGGAAGATTTTCTTATGGAAGAAAAAAAATCATCATCACATTTTAATGAACAATTAATTTCCCTGCGGGAAAAACAAAGGTCTTCAGATGAAATAAAATCGATTGCAATGCAGTTTCTGAAGGAAGAACCTGATAATCTTGATGCCCATGCATGGTTTGCAGTCACACAGAGGCGGATTAATGATCCCAAAATTCTTAAACACTTCAGATATGTATTTGACCGTGATATCAACTATCAACTTCCTGGAAGCACTTATTTAAACAAGGATGCTATTGTAAATTATTTCCTTATTGATCTGCATGTCAGACTTCATCATATAGACAGGGATGATGAACAATATTTAAGAAAAAAGAGGAATATCGCAAAGCTGATTGTATCATACACTGAACAGTTTCTTCAGGCTTCACGAGAAATCCACAGTATTACTGATTTCGCTGAAGCCCTTTTGATTATCGGCAGATATGATGATGTCATAAGCATAGCATATTATCTTTCAGGAAGAATCAGTGCCTCCGATCTTAAATGGGAAGGCATTAGACATTCAAAAGAAATTGATGATATCGATGAGATAGTAACACACGCTATCGATGCTTTCTTTTTATCAAAGCGTTATGCCGAGGGGTGTGCCTGGATAAGGGAACTTCTGGAGAAAAAACCGGATTATGATTACCTGTGGTATTTGTTTGGGCAGACACTCTGCTGGCTTGGATACCCACAGGAAACAGCGCGGGCATGGATTATCGCACTGAAAAAAGGGTGGTATGCCTTTGATATATACATGGAGTTTGAGATTCTTTACAACATTATTCTTGACCCTGATTACTTTAAAAAAGAGGATATCTCCTATCGCCTGAATTTAATGAAAAAAACGATACCTGAAGACAAAAAAGAGATCCTATCTGATCTGAAAAGCCAGGTCTTCAGTGCTATTAGCAACCGCGACCAGGAGTTACCCTCCATCGATTTTATTGAAACGAAACTGGAAACGAAAATTCCTGACTCCCATTCAGACAGTACTTCCAAACGTTATTTTTATCCGAAGAAAAGAAGCTCCGACCCGGTTGTATCAGAAGCAATCTCTTTCATTGATCGGTGTATTGGCACAGTCCAGTCAAATACCGATTTGGAAACAGATGATAGAAAAAAAGAGAAAGTCACAATCGGTTCCTGGAGCTCCCAACCTTCCGGACATACGCTGGAACAGTTTGGTGTTGACCTTACCCGGCAGGCGGCTTCCGGAAAAATTGCCCCCATTGTTGGTCGGGACAAAGAAATTGAAAGGATGGTCCGTATCCTTTCGCGCACCGAAAAGAACAATCCTGTTCTTCTTGGTGAAGCTGGAGTGGGAAAAACCGCAATTGTACAGGGACTTGCCCAGCGCATTGTACGGGGTGAAGTACCCGATACTCTCAAAAATAAAATGATTGTTGAACTTAATGTGGGTGTTCTTGTAGCCGGAACCACTTACCGGGGTGATTTTGAAAGGCGCATGGAAGAGATTGTAAAGGAAGCTAAAGAAAATCAGTCGGTTATACTTTTTATAGATGAACTTCATACTTTAATGGGAGCTGGAGATCGCAAGCATGGTCTTGACGGTTCCAATATTCTGAAACCGGCTCTGGCAACAGGAGACCTTCGCCTGATCGGTGCAACCACTACTGGTGAATATGCAAGATCGATTGAGAAAGATCCGGCTATGGAACGGAGGTTCTCCCCCATTTACCTGAGCGAAATCGATCAAAAACTGACCCGTGAGGTACTTCTGGCCAGAAAACCACTCTGGGAGACTCACCATGATCTTAAATTAAGCGATGATATCTTTGATACCGCCATCGAACTTTCTGATCGCCACATCAGGCACCGCCACTTCCCTGATAAAGCAATCGATGTGGTAGATGAGGCTTGTGCAATGGCACGCATGGAAATGCAACTGAGTTCGAAGAATAACAATGATATAACAGTTAATAAAGAACATATAATAAGCGTTATAGATCAGATGTCCGGGATTGAGGCAAATGGGCCGGTAAATGGTGGAGGTTCTTTTCTAAACGACATTTCTGATTCGTTTCGTAAAAAGCTATCTGTTCATGAAAACATAATTGAGCGTTTATCCCTTATTGCCGCTGATCAGAAGCTTGGCCTTCGCAGATCTTCTCTTCCAAGAATTGTTTGCTTTGCAGGTGAACCGCAGTCAGGGAAAACCGAAGCTGCCAGAGCCCTGGCTGATACGCTTTGGCCTGATGAGAAAGACCGGTTTCTTTTTGTTAACATGGCTACGCTTACTGATGAAACCGATCTTAACCGTCTTATCGGAAGTCGCAGTGGATATACAGGAAGCGATATCGGAGGGATGCTGCCTCTTCATTTAAAACAGCACCCTAACTCAATCGTATACCTTTATCAATTCAACCTGGCACACCAGAAGATTATCGATTTCTTCATCAATTTATTCTCTGAAGGAAGTTTTCCTGATCCGGACGGCAGAACCGTTTTCGCTTCAAACACCGTTTTTGTACTCAGTCTGACAATGGAGTCCAGCAGAGTAACTGTGGGTTTTGGCAAGAAGCCAAAAAACATAGCAACTAATCCGAATCCGGATAAACTCAAAGAACTGCTTGCCAGAAATGGGATTCCCGAAAAACTGATCCATTTGCTTAAGGAAATTTTATGGTTTGATTCGCTGAACCAGGAGCAGGTTGAAAAAATCATTAAGAGAGAACTCGATACACTTGTTAATCAACCCTGGGTATCTGGGATGAATATTATTCCCACCGGGGAACTGGTTAAAAAACTTACAACCGATTATTTCGAACAACCTGCATTATCACGGAATCTGAAATCATTTATAAACAAGGGATTGTTTGAAATCAGGATTTAGAGTTCAGGTATTTGTCAGCAAGTGAAGCTGATCAAAGAAACGCTCCAGCCCCCTAAATCCCCCAAATGGGGACTTAGGACCGGAAGGGGACTAAGAAGTCCCGCAGGGACGCGATTTTTTTAAAAGAACTAAGATTGGAGCTAAGATCTACAGTGGCGTTATGAGATCATAAAGTCTCCCGATGTACATCGGGAGACTTTATGAAGCATCGCAGATATTTTGTTAACAATCGGAATTAAGCCTTACGGCTATGGGATTAAAGGAAGAATCCCTTACCGGCAATTTATAGTATAACAGTAAAAGGGATTTTTTAAAAATGAATCATGAAACAAGTATTGAAAAATTCAACCGCCTGGGGTATGCAACCAGGCTAAAATAAGCTCCGAGACTGCATGCATATAAAGAAATACTCGCGAATTTATTTTTAATAAACTCATGTATGACAGTTAAATCATGAACACCATTTTGAACGGTGCATTTATACGGATGATTTTTTCGTTCACCATGCTCAGGAAGATCAAAACTTAATACTTGATAGCCAGCGTTTACTGCTATATTTGCAAAATTCTCAGCCTCCTCTTTTTTAGAAAGCTTCCCATGAACAAATAAATACAGTTTTTCAGAATCTTCGCCATAAAAAACGGCGGGTATGTTTTCTATTTGTAATTTTTCTTTTTTCAAAATAACCTCTGCATTCATAACCTAACACTATTGTAACAATTATTGAACTTATGGTCTCATTGATAACCACATCCGGATAGAATTCATTAAAAAATCAAATTCAATGATCAGTTCATTTACTCAAGAAAGATGTTCCAATCTGTTGGAGCGCTCGCATTCATTTCATTGATTTCATGATATTTTCAAACCTCGTATTGCTGATTAGTGCACTGCTATAACTGATGTTTCGTAATATAACAGGCTTTAAGTTTATAATACATCTCCTACATTAGAAAAATAACATTCCAAACCTCGCCCAAACTCATTTAAAATCAATTTTTTTTATAATCCGTTGGATAGTAGTGAAAATGATGCTAGTTTTGTACGATTGTTTTCGGGATAATTAAAATTTATATCCTGTTGGCAGGCAATGACTTGTAAACAATAATCCAATCTTCCACATACACTTTTTTTAATCATTTGATTAAATCTGTTGCTTAATCCGCCTGATTAAATTATAATTATTACAAAAGTAACAAAAAGGATGGGTATGAAAAAGATCGCTAACTCAAAAAAAGATGATAAAACTGACAACTCTTCAACTGAACAAAAGATCAAAGAAGCAGCCCGCAAACTGTTTACCAGCAAAGGATTTGCCGCAGTAACCACACGGGATATCGCAGTTGAAGCCGGTATCAACCAGGCTCTGCTTCATTACTATTTTCGCAGTAAAGAAAAACTGTTTGAAATTATCATGCTTGAGAATCTCAGTCTTTTCATTGCAGGAGTAGCATCAATTCTCAACAATGAACAAACAACTCTTGAACAAAAAATTGAAGATCTGATAGCCACCTACATTGATAAATTATCTCAGGAACCGGATCTGCCTCTTTTTATTGTAAATCAAATCAAGTCCAATCCGGAACAGTTCATTAAAAAACTTGGCATTGAGACATTAATTAAAAAGTCATTCTTCCTTAAGCAGGTTATGTCATCTGACTACTCCGAACAATTGCGTTTACTTAACCCGCTACATATTGTCATAAATGTGGTTGGGCTTACTGTAGCACCATTCCTGATGGCTCCTGTATTAAGAAAAGTCGGCAAACTCGATCAAAAACATTTCATGGCACTGGTGCAGGAACGTAAAGCATTAATACCGCAATGGATTTCTTCCATGGTGAAAAAGGGACCGGAATAAAATGAAACGAACTGTCATTCTAATCGTAAATCTGTTATGCATTGCTGTGCCGTCAGTTTATTCTCAGCTCACTTTGGAGACCTGTTGGAATAAGGCGGCTGAACACTATCCGCTTTCTTCCAAATTGCCGCTAATCAGAAACAATGAGCGCCTGGATAATACAAATGCTAACATTCGATATCTGCCACAGGTAAGTGCATACGCAAAGAGTACTGCTCAAACAGAAGTAATGCAGCTTCCGTTTAACTTTCCAGGTATAGAAGAGATCAGCAAATTCCAGTATTCGGGCGCCATTGAAGTAAACCAGATGATATGGGATGGCGGAGTCACACGCTCTCAGAAACGGATCTCAGCAGCATCCTCACAAGTAGATAAGAGCAAGCTTGCTGTTGACTTGTATGCCCTGAATGAGCGGATCAACAAACTTTTTTTCGGCATATTATTGACTGAAGAACAACTGAAACAGAACGCAATCTTTCAGGAAGAGCTTCAGACCAATTACCAGCGCTATTTATCTTTGAAGCAGAATGGGTTGGCAAACCAGGCTGATCTGGACCTTATCAAAGTAGAACAGTTGAATGCCGATCAAAACAGAACCGAGTTGTCTGTTGCACTGCGCACCTGTCGGGAAACACTTTCCGAAATGATTGGCGAACCACTTACTGATGATGTAACTCTTATCAAACCTGATTATAACAGCCTGATCATTGATGACAACAGTATACGACGTCCTGAAATTGAGTTTTTCGAAGCGCAAAATAATCTGCTCGTAAATCAGAAAAATGCGATTTCTTCAAGTGTTCTACCTAAAGTAAGCCTGTTCGGCCAGGGCCTTTTGGGCCGCCCTGGTATAAACCAGTTTGAAAATGATTTTTCTAACTGGATGGTTGGAGGCATCCGGCTATCTTGGGATCTGGGTGGATTGTATTCTTTAAAAAACAATTATGCAAAAATAGAGAATAATATTGGACTACTTCAAAAGGAGAAGGAAACATTTCTATTTAACACTAAACTCCAGACGATACAGCAAAAAAATGAAATAGATAAATACCGGGAGCTTATAAAAACTGATGATGAAATCATTGCACTTCGTAACAATGTAAAGAAGGCTTCTGAGGCCAGAGTGGAAAATGGAACGATAAGTGTCACTGATCTGATAAAAGATATAAATGCAGTAAATTTAGCGATTCAGAAAAAATCGCTTCACGAAATACAACTGCTGATATCGATATACAACCTTAAAAATACAATAAACAATCAGGGGCGGTTATGAAACGCTTGCGAAATGTTCTGACAGGATTCAGTTCAACCATTCTTCTGGTCTCATGCAATAACAATAAAAGTGATTTTGATGCATCAGGGGTATTTGAAGCAACTGAAGTGATTGTATCATCCGAAAGTTCCGGAAAGATCCATGATTTTTCTGTCCAGGAAGGACAGGAAATAAAGGCTGGTGAAATGGTTGGGTTCATTGATACCGTACAGCTTTATTTGCGAAAGATGCAGTTAATTGCAAATGTTAAAGCAATACAGAGCAGACGACCGGATATTAACACCCAGATCGCCGCAATTACTGAACAAATTTCTGCAGCGAAAGTAGAAAAAAACCGGATAGAAAGTCTGCTTAAGGCAAATGCTGCAAACAAAAAGCAGCTTGATGATATCAATGCTCAGATTGCTGTGCTTAACAGGCAGCTCGAGGCCCAGAAATCTTCACTTTCTATCACCAATAAAGGTATTAGTGAAGAAAGCTCAGCTCTGGAGATACAAATAGCCCAGGTTGAAGATCTTCTGCAAAAATGCCGGATTGTCAATCCTATTAACGGTACAGTGCTGACAAAATATGCTCAGCAGAGTGAAATAGCCGCACCCGGTAAAGCTCTTTATAAAATCGCAGATACAAAAAATATGATTCTGCGCGCCTACGTAACTTCCGGACAATTAACACAATTAAAGCTTGGTCAGAAGGTGAAGGTTAAAGCTGATTATGGAGATAAGGGATATAGAGAGTATCAGGGGACAATATCGTGGATATCAAGCAAGTCGGAATTTACTCCTAAAACGATTCAGACACGTGATGAGCGTGCAAACCTGGTTTATGCAGTAAAGGTAGCTGTTCCCAACGATGGATACATCAAAATCGGAATGTATGGCGGTATAGAAATAGAGGAAAAATGAAGGCAGTTACTGCAGATAAACTGTGTAAATCTTACGGCAATCTTCGCGCTGTAGAATCGGTGAGCTTTGAAGCACAGCCCGGCGAGCTCTTCGGGATCATCGGTGCTGACGGTGCCGGGAAAACCACGCTGTTTAGGCTGCTTGTGACATTACTTGTACCCACCAGTGGAACTGCATTAGTTGATGGATATGATATTGTCAAACAAATCGACCAGATCCGCAAGAGGATAGGCTATATGCCCGGCCGTTTTTCTCTGTATCAGGACCTTACTGTTGAAGAAAATCTGCAGATTTTCGCAACTGTTTTTGGTACCACAGTCAAAGAGAATTATTATCTGGTCAAAGATATTTATCAGCACCTCGAACCTTTTAAAAAACGGCCTGCCGGAAAACTCTCCGGTGGCATGAAGCAGAAACTTGCCTTATGTTGCGCATTGATACATAAACCGACTGTACTTTTTCTTGATGAGCCCACTACTGGCGTTGACCCTGTGTCCCGAAGAGAGTTTTGGGAGATGCTGAAACGGCTTAAGAATCAGGGGATTAGCATCCTGGTTTCAACTCCGTATATGGATGAAGCAGGGCTGTGCGATCGTATCGCATTCATGCAGAACGGATGTCTTCTGAAAATTGATACTCCTTCGAGCATTATCCGTGGATTTACCAAACCATTGTGGGCAGTGCGTGGTGATAGAATGTCTCAACTGCTTTCTGACTTGCGAAAGATACCGGGGATTAAAACATGCTTTGCTTTCGGCGATACTCATCATGTAACTGTTGATAAGAGCGTATTATCTGAAAATGAACTGATTGCTGCATTAGTCAGTCAAGGCCACTCCGGGGTCAAGGTAGCAGCGATCGAAGCAGGTATTGAGGATTGTTTTATGGACATCTCCAACAGGTAATATTTGCAATGAATGTAATTGAAGTAGACAACCTCACAAAAAAGTTCGGTAATTTCACTGCCGTTGATCATATCTCATTTTCAGTGTCCAAGGGTGAAATTTTTGGTTTTCTTGGTGCAAATGGAGCAGGAAAAACGACTGCGATGCGGATGCTCTGCGGATTGAGTAAACCAACTTCCGGAAAAGGAACTGTAGCAGGTTACGATATAGCAAGAGAACCTGAAAAAATCAAATCCCGTATCGGTTATATGAGTCAGAAGTTCTCAATGTATGAAGACCTCAAGGTATGGGAGAACATACGGCTTTTTGCTGGTATATATGGCATACCGGAGAAAGAGATTGCTTCTCGCACAGATGCCATGTTGAAAAATCTTGGTTTTGAAAAAGAAAGGGATGTGTTTGTTAAAGACCTCCCTCTTGGATGGAAACAGAAGCTTTCCTTTTCTGTTGCGATTTTTCATGAGCCATCGATTGTGTTCCTCGATGAACCTACCGGCGGTGTCGATCCAGCAACACGCCGTCAGTTCTGGGAATTGATCTATCAGGCATCAGATCGCGGTATTACCGTTTTTGTGACCACTCACTATATGGATGAAGCCGAGTACTGTAACAGGGTGTCAATCATGGTTGATGGAAAAATTGCGGCGTTAGACACCCCCGGAAACCTGAAGGCTCAGTTTGAAGCAGCATCGATGAATGAGGTCTTTTTTCTCCTTGCACGAAAAGCACAGCGAAAGACAGAGTAGCATGAATCAATTCCTGGTTTTCATTAAAAAAGAATTTTATCATATCTTCCGTGACAGGCTCACACTCTGGATACTTTTAGGTTTACCTGTACTCATGCTTTCACTCTTTGGTTTTGCCATAACTACAGAAGTAAAAAACACCAGAATGGCGATTTATGATCCATCAAGGGATGCAGCCACAAGTGCAATTATCAATAAACTGAGTGCAAACGATTATTTCATTTTCGAACGGTTTCTGGACAATCCTCAGGAAATAGAGACCGTTTTCAAAACCGGTGAGATCGGCCTTGTTGTAGTGTTCAGCGAGAATTTCTATGAAAATACGGTTCGTACAGGTGATGCAAAGGTACAGCTTATCACTGATGGTACCGATCCCAACACCGCTATAACACTGACTAATTATGCCACAAATATTATCAGAGCATACCAGCAGGAACTCGCAAATTCCAGTTATGTTCCTTTTCAGATTGTCCCTGAGGCCAAGCTGCTTTACAATCCTCAGATGAAGAGTGCCTATAATTTTGTTCCCGGAGTGATGGGAATGATTCTTATGCTTATATGCGCCATGATGACCTCGATTTCGATTGCCCGTGAAAAGGAAAAGGGTACCATGGAGGTGTTGCTGGTATCACCAATGAAACCACTGGTAATAATACTGGCGAAGGCGGTTCCATATCTTGCATTATCACTGGTTAATTTGACAACAATACTGCTGTTCTCTGTGTTTGTACTGAAGGTACCTGTTGCCGGAAGCCTGGCAGTACTTATCAGCTTATCAGTAGTATTTATTTTTGTATGCCTTGCACTTGGTCTGCTGATATCTACAGTGGTAAATACTCAACTGGTTGCACTGCTGATTTCCGGTGTAGCATTGATGGCACCGATAATACTGCTTTCAGGTATGATTTTTCCGGTAGAAAATATGCCGATATTTTTGAGGATCCCAGCAGAAGTGATCCCGGCCCGGTGGTTTATTATTGCAAATAAGAAAGTCATGATAAAAGGTCTGGGTTTCGAGTCTATTACCAGGGAATTGTTGATACTGGGCAGTATGGCAGTGTTACTTATAACGCTAAGTCTGAAAAAATTTAAAAACCGGCTTGAATAGTTCTGCATTGTAGAGGCAACCATGTTGAAATTTTTATTGGAAAAAGAGATAAAACAGCTTCGTCGAAACAAGTTCTTACCGAGATTTGTTATTGCGCTGCCTTTTATGGCTCTTCTGGTTTTGCCGCTTGCCGCGAATTTCGAAGTCAAAAATATAAATCTCAGTATCGTTGATAACGATCGCAGCGACTATTCCATACGTTTGGTTCAGAAAATAGTTTCATCAGGTTACTTCAGATTGACCAATTATTCTTCAACCTACAAAGCGGCTCTGCGTGCTGTAGAGTTAGACTATGCAGATATAGTTCTTGAAATCCCGAACAATTTTGAAGCTGACCTTGTTAATGAAAAAAACGCACGTGTAATGGTTTCTGCAAATACGGTTAACGGAACCAAAGGCGGGCTTGGAAGTTCCTATCTTTTAAGTACTATTAATGATTTCAGCAGTGACATTCGTACTGAGTGGCTGTCTCAATCGGAAAGAGCTTTGATGTCATCCATTTCCATACTTCCCCTTTTTCGGTATAATCCTTTGTTGCGGTATCCGGTTTTTATGGTTCCAGCCATAATGGTTATGATGATGGCGATGATATGCGGATTTTTACCTGCGCTCAATATTGTAAGTGAAAAAGAGAGTGGCACGATAGAGCAGATCAATGTAACACCTGTAAAAAGGTTAACCTTTATATTGGCGAAATTAATTCCATACTGGGTAATCGGATTTGTTGTTCTGACAGTCTGTTTCGGAGTTGCATTATTTGTATATGGTCTGGTTCCTAAAGGAAATATACTGACGATTTATCTTTTCGCATCCATTTTTGTTCTTGCATTTTCCGGTTTTGGCCTGACCATTTCTAATTTTGCCACGACAGTTCAACAGGCGATGTTTCTGATGTTTTTCTTTATTATGACCTTTATTTTCCTGAGTGGACTTTACACTCCGGTAGCCAACATGCCCCAATGGGCACAGACAATCAGTATTTTCAGCCCGCTTAAATATTTCATTCAGGTGATGAGGTCGGTTTACCTGAAAGGCAGCGGCTTTGGAGAACTTGCGGTGCAGTTTTATGCACTGTGTGGCTTTGCGGTTTTTTTTAATGTGCTTGCAGTGCTTACGTACAGGAAGAGTGTTTAGGGGGGATGGGCTGTTGGAGGATTAGATGGATATCAGTTACAGTCTTACCCACCACCCTCACCCCCATTATCTTCCTGTGGTACAGCATATCTTTTGTCCCTCTTTAAATTCTATTCAATGGGAATCCGAAAACATATTCCTGATTAAATCCTTACCCACAACTAACGACATGTTCTACAATACCGTCCCTGGCGGGACGAGGAATGTTCATATATGAGGTCATTTTTCTACAAACATTTGATCCCTAAAGGGATCAGGATTTAAGAGAAGGCCGATTGGATAATAACAACCTCAAGCTCCCCTGCTTCTCCCCGAAAACTGAAAAGCTCTCTCTAATGGAGAAAACCTTCTTTTTATTAAAAGAAAACCTCCCAGGAACATCATGAACAGGAATTTTTAATGTAAAACATCTCTTTTCAATTTTTTTATGTGATTTTTTAATGTAATAAGTCTTTTTTAAAAAAATTATCGGCATTTTTTAAGAAAAAAGACCTCCTGAGATCACAAAACAGGTTTTTTTTAAGAAAAAAGATCATTTTTAATATCAAAAAGGTTATTTTTTGAAAAAAATGCTTTCTTTGTAATAAAATGAGCTTAACAACAGGGTATTTATCCCGTTCTTTTTCCATACAGTCAAGGTTTTGATTAAAATTGTAAACGAAAAAACAATATTTGTTAAGACAATTTATTAATTGTTAAGCTTTTTGTGCTATTTTTACCAGTTTTTTTATTCGAAGAAGCCTGAAAAAAGTTAGTCTGTAAAGTTTTTTGTTAAAAAAACCTTAAAAACAGGAAAAAGAAGATGTTTTACGCTCGATTTTTAAGATCAAAAAGGGTTTAAGACAGTTTTCGATATCATTTTTATATAACCATAAAAAT
>Ga0209723_1000749_pt1 | contig 57418 bp, 53 predicted proteins | sample BiotimSIPDNA_2_FD_185750 | JGI IMG/M metagenome (GOLD analysis project Ga0209723, IMG submission 185750) | Anaerobic biogas reactor microbial communites from Washington, USA - Biogas_R2 time_0 SIP DNA (SPAdes) (version 2) | ecosystem: Engineered > Bioreactor > Anaerobic > Unclassified | place... | reverse complement strand
CACATTAGGGCAAAATACTTCCTGCGGGTTCATTGGTTTCTGGTTTTCGTTTTTCACACCCAGATTGTGCCAATGTCCCCGCTTTTTTCAAGTTTTCTAGCCCATCACGGTTAAATGTGGTGCTACCGTCAAGCGCAAGAGACTACAAAAGTCTCAGCCAGCATTTACATAAGCAAGATTTTGCGTCAGCGCAGAATACCTACACAACGAAGCTTTATGTGAGACTTTTGTTTGTGTCTTAGCTTCAAGGATAGACAACAGTGAGCATAATGAGCGAGACATGGGACGAAGCAGCGTTAGTCCAGCGCGCCCAGAAGGGCAACCTGGATGCCTTCAACGCGCTGATCCTGCACTACCAGACACAGGTCTACAACCTGGCCTGGCACCTGCTGCACGATAGCGCAGCCGCAGATGACGCTACGCAGGAAGCCTTCATCTCCGCATATAAAGGGCTGGCGAAGTTTCGCGGCGGATCCTTCCGCGCCTGGCTGCTGCGGATCGTCGCCAATGCCAGCTACGATGAATTGCGCCGCCGCAAACGCCGGCCCACCGTCTCGTGGGAGGACTTCGGTGATATGGACGACGAAGCCAACCCGCATCTATCGAACGGTGGCGCGCTGCCTGAACAGACCATCCAGCAGCAAGAGTTGCGCGCCGCACTGGAACGCGCTCTGGCGAAACTGCCGCAGGACCAGCGCATGGTCCTTGTCCTGGTAGATCGTATGGGATTGGCGTATCAAGAAGTGGCAGATGCGATGAATGTGCGCCTGGGCACCGTCAAGTCACGACTGGCGCGCGCTCGTGGGCAGATGCAGCAATTGCTTCAGGAAGAGGGGGAACTTTTACCGCACCGGTATCGTCTAAACAGTGAGGATGAAGAATAACGTGGAATCGATCGCATATAACGTGGGGATTGGAGTGACGGCGCGCTGTTGTCGCGTCTTCACCGTGCGTGCGGAGGTAGGAAGATGACGCAAATGCAAATATGGCGCGATATAGACATTTCTGCCTATGTGGATGGCGAACTGGATCCAACGTCACAAGCGGCTTTCGAGACCGCGTTGGCTCAAGATCGCACTCTGCGGCGGAAAGTCGATGAGCTGCGCGAGGTCGTGACCCTGGTACGGGCCGTCCCTCTGCGCGAGCCGCCGCGCAACTACCTGCTCACGCCGTCGATGGTCGCCGAAAAAACGCCACAGCGGACACCGCGCCGTCCTGTCCCATTGCTGTTCATGCGTCTGGCAACATCTCTGGCTGCCGTTGCCTTTGTGGTAACAACGGGACTGACTTACATGCAACGCAGCACCACTCCCAAAATGCTGATGCACGCTCCCACAGCATCCGATGAAATGCCGGCGCTGGAAGCTCCGCAGGCCATCGTCGCCACTGTCGAAGTCGAAGCTGAGGTGAAGTTGGCCAGTGAGCCGGGAGCCAGGCCTGAATCAGCCGCTATACCTGAACCGGCTGCGCGTGTTGAGGAAAACGTTCAAGCCGAAAAAGTGGTGGAATCAGAGGAAGTCGTCGAAACGCTGGCACAGGCGTCCCCCACAGCCACCCCTCAACCTGACGCTGGGGCTGCCAATGCAAATACCACACTGAACACGCAAGAGCAGAAAGAATCCCCACCCCCTGAAGCAGCCCTCGCTCTGGAATCCGTCCCGGCAACGAGAGCGCAAATCGAGGGTGAAACCGGGGGCGGAATAAACGACAGCGTCACAACGAACGGCGAGGTCGGCGAGAGGGAATGGAGGGCCTATGATACTGCTGCTGAGTCAGCTCCCGCAGATGATTATGGCGCAGTGACCTTCGAACCGTTGCAGACACCCTCTTGGCGGCTGCCCGTCATTCTGGGTGCGCTAACGCTGCTTTTGGCCGGCATCACATACTGGATATCCCGTCGCCGATAACGATCACACGTGCTACGTGAGAGAGCGAACTGCGCAACAAGGGTGCGCCGTCGCTCTCTCTTTCGTGTGAAGGGCAAGACACCAGCCAAAAATGTGGTACACTAGTACAGTCAAAGTTGACAGTTTAAAACGAACAACTACGTAACAACTCTATGGAACCAACTATTATGAATTATCACCGAATCTGGCTCGCGCCGCTGTTGCTGCTGCTGTTGACGAGTTGCGCCGCCGGGGGTAGTGGTGGTGTATTGCCGCAAAAACTCGCCGAAGCTGCTGCCGCAGCCACGGATACTCTGACGCCTACGCAGACGCCCACAGCGACGTCGTCACCGACGTTCCCCCCCACACCAACGGAGACAGCGACGCCAACCGTTACATCAACACCGACGCCGGAACCCACCGCCACACCCGAACCCACCGCGATGCCGGACCCGTCCCTGTCGCCACTCGAAACGCCGCTCCCGCCCATACCCACCTATCCTCCACCCCCGGAGGCCGTACACGTGCCAATCTTGATGTACCACTACATCTCCGAGCTTCCGCCCGACGCGGACGTCTATCGCCGCGACTTGACGGTTATCCCGGCGCACTTCGAGGAACAACTGCAATACCTGCAAGCGCAGGGCTACCAAAGTGTCGTGCTAACGGACATCTACGAGACGCTGACGACCGGCAAACCCTTGCCGGAAAAACCCATCGTGCTCACCTTCGACGATGGCTACAAAGACGCCTACACCGACGCACTGCCGCTGCTACAAAAATACGGTTTTGTAGGCGAATTCTTCTTGCTGGCAACCCCTGCGCATTACGAAGCACCCCAGTATCTCACCTGGAACGATGCGCGCGCAATGGCCGACGCCGGCATGTCGATGCAAGCGCACGGTCGCGACCACTATGATCTCACCGCGCGACCCTACGAATTTCTAGTCTACCAAATCCTGGGTGCGCGCGAAGCCGTCGAGGCACACACCGAGCGCCCCGTGCGCTTCTTCTGCTATCCCTCCGGCCGCTACGACAACGCCACCATCGCCGTTGTGGAATCTGCCGGCTATTGGGGTGCTGTGACTACCGCCTGGGGGACTGAATTACGGCTGGATAACCGCTTCATCTGGCCCCGCATCCGCGTGAAGGGTAACCTGTCGCTTGAAGGGTTCGCCAAGATGCTGCAAGGCCTCACCATAGAATAAGCGGCATTCTCACCCACCGGGCAACTGCCCGGCTAATCAGCCATCGCTTTTGTCCTGGAAGGCGATTTGTAATTTTAGTTTTTGTGGTAAAATCAAAATAACAACACGGCTTAGTTTACCGGACTAAAATAACGATGGACGATGCAGCCTTTCAAAGCAGCCCATCCGGTCGCATAGTGCAGGCCATCGGCGGACACCGGGCTTTTGTCCCTCATCCACTCCCGCCGGACGTCACATGGTCGGCGTCACTGGTGCAAGCTCTCTCAGAAGCGGATCGCGCCGTGGGCTATCTGGGCGGCCTGGGGCAGATTTTACCCAATCCCTACCTGCTCATCCGACCCTTACAAAGGCAGGAAGCTGTGCTGTCGTCCCGCATCGAGGGTACGCAGGCTTCACTCTCCGATCTCTACGCTTACGAAGGGGGACGGCAGATAGCAGCCCATGCCCTCGCCGACGACGTTCAGGAAGTCCATAATTACGTGCTGGCATTGGAATACGGCCTGGAACAAGTCCGCGCGGGGATGCCGGTATCGCTGCGGCTGATCCGCGAACTGCACGAGATATTGATGAGTGGCGTACGCGGTGCGTGGACTGCGCCGGGCGAGTTTCGCCGCGTGCAGAACTGGATCGGCCTGCCTGACTGCTGTTTGGAAGAAGCCATCTTTGTGCCAGCGCCGCCAGAATCGATGATGGCTGCCCTGGATGCCTGGGAGCAATTTTTACATACTCCTTCGGATCTGCCGCCGCTGGTGCGCCTGGCCTTGATCCATTACCAGTTCGAGACCATCCACCCGTTTCTCGATGGCAATGGGCGAGTGGGCCGGCTGTTGTTGGTTTTGCTGCTGGCGGCCTGGGAAGTGCTGCCGCAACCGTTGCTCTATCTCAGCGCCTATTTAGAACGTCACCGTCAGATGTACTACGCATTGCTGTTGGAGGTCAGTCAACGCGGCGCGTGGGATGCCTGGCTGCACTACTTCCTGCGCGGCGTCACCGAACAGAGTCGCGTAGCGGTGGTACAGGGACAACGCCTGCTGGTGCTGCATACTGCCTACCGGCAAACCTACAACGATTCTCCCAAACTGCTGGCACTGGTCGAGTTGCTGTTCGAGAATCCGCTGGTGACGGGTGCGTTGGTGGTCCGGCACTTGGGCGTTTCCAGCGCGACGGCGTACCAGTATTTGGCCATACTCGAGAGCGACGGCGTGCTGCAAGAGGTCACCGGGCGGCAACGTGGACGGCGTTACATAGCGCGCGAGATTCTGAGCGCGATTGAAGATGCTGAGCTTGTATAGGAGTGACTATGAGCGAGAGTGAACTGGATACCTGGTTCCCCCGATCCAAACCGGTCGAGCCGACCGTGTTGGGCGCGGTTGTCAGTGGCAGCCTCAGCAAGGGCCTGGAGGCCAAATTATCGCCAGACCGGCTCATCGAAGGGCTGGCGGTAGGACGTTACGTCGTCGTGCGCGGGCAGACGGAGCGCCGTTTTTTCGGCATGATCACCGACGTGACGCTGGCCTGCCGTCACCCAGAGGTGGAACAGTCGCCGCCGGAGGACCCGGACGGTTTCCTGGCGCAGGTTTATCGCGGCACGCTCACCTACGGGCAGATGCACATCACGCCGATGTTGGTCGTCGAAGATGGCGATGTACGGCCCGCCAAGACCATCCCCGCGCACTTCACGCGCGTGTACGAGGCCACGCCGGAAGAGGTCGCGCAGATTTTCGGCGATCCCGACGAACCCGGGCGGTTCTACATCGGCGAGCCGTTGGAGATGGAGGACACGCGCATCGCGCTGGATTTGCCGCGCTTCGTCGAACGCTCCAGTGGCATCTTCGGCAAGAGCGGCACCGGTAAGACGTTCCTTACGCGAATGGTGTTGGCAGGCATCATTCAGGAGCGTGCTGCTGTCAACCTGATCTTCGATATGCACAACGAGTACGGCTGGAAGAGCCAGGACGAGGCCAAACAGGACGTCAAAGGGCTGCGCCAGCTCTTCTTCGACGGGCGGGTGAGCGTGTTCACCCTCGATCCTGAATCGTCGCAACGACGTGGCAGCAAGGTGGATTTCAAAGTCGCCATCGGCTACGATCAACTGGAGCCGGAAGACCTGGAGATGCTGGCCCCACTGTTCGGCTTCACCGACGTACAGACGAATGCGCTATATATGCTGCGGCGCCGGCTTGGGCCATCCTGGGTGCGCCGTCTGCTAGCTGAAGAATCAGATGAAAGTCTGATAGCCATCCTGGAAAGCAACCAACTGCACGAGGGCACGCTCGGCGCGATCAAGCGCAAGCTCGAACAATTGCGCCGTTTCGATTTTCTGGTGAACGAAGCTCCCGACGACCCAATCGGTCGCATTTTGAACTACATCGAGAGCAACGTCAGCGTGATTCTGGAGTTTGGTCGCTACGGCAACGCCCTGGAGGCCTACATCCTGGTGGCAAACTACATCACCCGGCGGATTCACAAGGCGTATGTGGATCGCAAGGAATCGGCGCTCGGCGGCAAGGGCAGCGAACCACGCCCGTTGATCATCACCATCGAAGAAGCGCACAAGTTTCTCGATCCATCAATTGCCCGCCATACCATCTTCGGTACGATTGCGCGCGAAATGCGCAAGTACAACGTTACCTTACTGGTAGTGGACCAGCGGCCCAGCGGGATCGACCCGGAGGTGATGAGCCAAATCGGCACGCGGGTGACGGCGTTGTTGGACGAGGAGAACGACATCCGCGCCGTCTTTTCAGGCCTGGCGGGGACGGCGGCGCTGCGCGAAGTGCTGGCGCGTCTGGAGACCAAACAACAAGCGCTCATCCTGGGGCACGCCGTGCCCATGCCGATTGTGGTACACACCCGCGACTATCGAGACCTTTACAGCGAGATTGCCGGCAAAGGTATCGACACCACCGACGCGACCTCGGCGTTGTATGGCTAACCTAGCCCATTTGGTTACAAATTGAAAATGTGATATAGTAGTTTGTAGAAATCTTAGCGAGGTTCAGACCAATACGAAAGGAAGCGATGAACGAAACCGGTGCGACCAGCGCGAGTATCTTGATCGTTGATGATACGCCCTTCAATTTGCGATTCTTGTCGGATATCCTGAACCGCGAGGGCTACGTCACATATACAGCACCCGATGGAGAACAAGCCTTAAAACTCGCGCAAACACTCCCCCTGGATTTGGTGTTGCTCGACATTATGATGCCGGGATTGTCCGGCTACGAGGTATGCGGCGAATTAAAAGCCAACGAGGAAACGCGCAACATCCCCGTCATCTTTCTCAGTGCCCTGAATCAAGAATTGGACAAAGTTCAGGCTTTTGCCATTGGCGGCGTGGACTATATCACCAAGCCTTTCCAGGTGAAAGAAGTTCTCGCCCGTATCGAGACCCATCTGACCCTGCGGCGCTTGCAGAAAAGCATGGAGGAGAAAAACCTTTCCCTACAGCAGGAGATCGCCGAACGCAGGTTAGCAGAAGAGGCGCTGCAGCGACAAACCGCCGAATTGGAAGCACGCAACGCAGAACTGGATGCCTTCGCCCATACTGTCGCGCATGACCTCAAAACGCCCCTCACTGCCGTGGTCGGATTTAGTGACCTGTTGCAGAAACGCTATTCTCAAATGCCGGTCGAGAAATTGGGGGAGACCCTGGCTATCATCGCCCAAAACGGGCGGCGGATGGCAAATATCATTAATGAGATGCTGTTGCTCGCCAGCGTGCGACAAATGAACGAGGTGCCGATAACGGCACTGGACATGGAAAGCATTGTCAGGAACGCCAGAGAACGGCTTGTCGATATGCTTAGAGAGCACGCTGTCCAGATCAACGGCCCGGAGGTCTGGCCCGTCGCTTACGGCTACGGCCCGTGGATCGAAGAGGTGTGGGTCAACTACTTAAGCAATGCGATCAAATATGGCGGAAACCCACCCCAGATCACGGTAGGCGCAACGCCACACCCCCCGAACATGGTGCGTTTCTGGGTCAAGGACAACGGCGGCGGTCTGGCCGAGGAAGAACAAGCGCATCTATTCACCGCGTTTACGCGTCTGGGCCAAACCGCGGTTGAAGGTCACGGCCTGGGACTCTCGATTGTGCAGCGAATCGTCACAAGGTTAAACGGCGAAGTGGGAGTCGAAAGTACAGCGGGACAGGGGAGCGCGTTTTATTTCACCCTGCCCGCATCCGTAAACGACACAGCCTCTCCTAATTCATAAAGCCTACTATGGAACAAACAATTTTCGACAAACAAACCCGCCTCAAAATGTTCCCCCCCTTCGCACTCGTCTATATCCTTTACCGGCGTCTGCTCGAACATGGGCTCCGCGCCACCTACCTCTGGGTACAGGATAAAATTGTGCGTCGCACGCGCGGTTTTTCACCGCCGCATATTAGCCGAGTACAACCCAATTTGTATGTCGGCGGGCAGCACAGGCGGCAGGGGTTGGCACCGATGCGTGATCTGGGCATCACTGCCATAGTCAACATGCGCGAGGAATCCGATGATGCGCAGCGTGGATTGGCATTGGACCACTATCTGTGGTTATCCACCACCGACGACGCCGCGCCAGCGATCGAAGACCTGGAGCGAGGTGTGGACTTTATCAGCCACCACGTTGCCGAGGGGCGTGGGGTCTACGTCCACTGCGCGGCAGGTGTGGGGCGCGCGCCAATGATAGCCGCAGCATACCTGGTGCGCACCGGAATGAGCACCGCGCAGGCGTGGGACACTATCCGCCGGGCACGCCCGTTTATCCGCCCGACACCACCTCAAATTGCCGCTCTAAATGCCTTTGCAAACAGCGATAGTCTCCTGCCTTAACGTCTCACCCGGGACGAGACGCCCCCGCTACAAATAGCATTGGCTCATTTGCCATTCTTTAAGGAGCGACACGATGGAGATAAACGAAGATTTCGCCTTGAACGCACCGCACATCCAGAGCCGCGTGCAGGCCGCCATCGAGCGCGTCACCGCAGATCCGGCATTAACGGAAGCGCTCGCCGACGACGAGGCACTCACGTTGTTGCACTGGGCCGAGATGGTGATCGAGCGTCTGGTGTTGCAAACCGCCAACATGGATGAAAAGGAAGCCTGGGAACATCTTGATCCAACACTACACAGCCTGCGACGCTACATCCGCGAAACGGCCAACACCAGCGCAGAGACCGACGATCCCGCCGTCATGTTGCACCTGCTTCTGGCATCGGCACCCACCTATGCCGACGGGATGTAGTCGATGACGCGGTTAACGTCCAGGCAAGCGCGAAAGCGTCCATTCGGCTGGAAGGAGTTGCTCATTTCTCTTTTCGTCATCATCGCCGCCTGGGCGGGTATAGACCTGCTGGTCGGCAGCTCCAAACCTGTCGAGGTCTCTGACGAAGCCAACATCCAGGTTTTCTTTACGACCCCACGTTATCCCGATCGCCCCACAGACCGCAAAGGCGGCATGGATGAACGCCTGGCAGCAACCATTGAAAGCGCCCAGAAAAGTGTGGACGTGGCCGCTTTTGAGTTTAATCTGGTCAATGTGACCGATGCGTTGGTCCGTGCGCATCAACGTGGCGTGCAGGTGCGTCTGGTGACGGACTCGGATTACGCTGATGCTTTGGGCCCAACACGCTTGCTTCAGGCTCAAGTGCCGGTCGTCTTCGACAGCGCCGAGCCGTTCATGCACAACAAATTTGTGGTCATCGATGGCAAACAGGTGTGGACCGGCTCCTGGAACCTGACCACGAACGGGACCTATCGCAATAACAACAACATCATTGTCGCCGACTCCAAGCTATTGGCGGAGAATTACACGGTGGAGTTTGAGGAGATGTTCGTGCAACGAAAGTTTGGGATGACTTCGCCTGACAACACGCCCTATCCGCAAATCGAGATTGCCGGTGTGCAGGTGGAGAACATCTTCGAGGCCGAAGGGAACGCTTCCGCCCGGATGATCCAGTTGATCAAGGGGGCGAAATCCAGCCTCGATGTTATGGCTTTCGTGTTCACCGACGACGCACTCGCCAGCGCCATCATAGCGCGTCACCGCGCCGGCGTTCCTGTGCGCATGGTCATCGAGACGCGTAACCTCGACACTGCTGGGTCGGATGTCACTACGTTTCGACAGGCCGGAATCGACATTCTGCTTGATGGCAACCCTTACATGATGCACCACAAAGTGATCATCGTCGATCAGGCCATCGTCATCACCGGATCGTACAACTTCAGCAGCAATGCCGCCAACTACAACGACGAGAATGTGTTGATCCTGCACAGCACCGAGATTGCCGGTCAATACCACGAGGAATTCGAGCGTGTGTACGACCAAGCCAAAGCGGCGCAATAAACCACATTGCGCCGCTTTTCTACAGCAGAAAAGTCACACCAGACTTTCGTAGACCTCCATCACACGCTGCGTCATCAACTCCTGGGTGAACTCCGTTTCGACGCGCAGGCGTCCGGCCTGCCCCATCACGCGGCGTTTTTCGGGATTGTCCACCAACTCGCGTAGCGCCGCTGCGAGTGCTGCCGGATCCTGCGGCGGAACCACCCGCCCGGTAACGCCATCCCGCACCACCCACGACGTGCCGGTCCCCACTTCTGTGCTGACGCAGGGCAGGCCGGAGGCCATCGCTTCGAGCAAGACTGTGCCAAACGCCTCCGCACGCGCGTTGGCAGGCAGTACGAAGAAGTGCGCGGCGTGATACTGCGCGGGTAAGTTTTCATCGGGGATTTCTCCTAAGAAATGCACTCGACCGTCCACGCCCAGACTGTGGGCCAGCGCCGCCCACTCATCCTGCATTGGGCCGGTTCCCACGACGTTCAGGGATACCTCCGGCACATCGACCAATGCGTGCAGCAACGTATCCAATCCCTTGTAATAGCGCAAGCGTCCCACGAAGAGAGCCGTCGGTGGGCCATCGAAGGGCACTAGCGGCGGCGCAAACCGGCGATGATCGATGCCTAAAGGGATCACCGTGCACTTGTCTGCAACCGCCGCAAGCCACGGCGAGGTTTCGATATACCGCGGGCTGGTGGCGATGATGCGATTCGCGCGCTTCAAGACGCGTCGTAACAACGGCGCGTACAGGCGCAGCCATCCCTGCTGGCGGACCACGTCGGAGTGGTGGGTGATGATCAACGGCACGCGCGCCTTGAGTAACCATGCGCTGACCTCACCCAGTGGATAGGGTGAATGAACGTGCACCACATCCGGTTTGAGTCGTGCAATGACGAGGGGGTGACTGATGCTCAAAGGCATCGAAGCCACCGTGGCCCAACGGCGCGATTTGATGACCTTGACGCCGTTAAGCTCCTCGATACGTGTGATTATGCCCGGGTCGCATACTGCAGCGGCCACTAGATGTCCGGCTTCGGCGTGGGCTTCGGCCAGGACTTTTATGTAGTTTTCGATTCCGCCGAGGACGGGGAAGTAGTCTTTGTAAATGTGTAGAATTTTCATAGTGAGACCCTTTCATTCAACGGGTAGTAGAATGCTTCATTGATCGTGTTGTTATGGGCAAAGCGAATTGGATTTACGCAAGTAAACAATAAAAACGCCATGCGTTTTGCGCATATAACAACGGTCCAAAACCTGAAGTAAAGCCGGATCGCGAGAGACATTCGGGGCGCGATTGTCCTCCTTGGTGGTCCAGATCAAAGCATCCACACGTTGTGCGTAAATCGCATCAATTAACGTCTGAGGATCGCATGTTGCACACAGATACTTGTAGTAGATTTGCTCTCCAGACCATCCCTCGTTATACAAAACATCCATAACTCCGAGAATGTAGCTGACGTTAGCTTGTCGCAGATCGTCAAGCGTTTGATATAAATCATCGTAGTGATAGGTGTAGCGATACCGGGTGCTGTAATCAGCCCGGACCTGCACTATCGTTGTACTCGTCATATCAGAGATGGCAAGCGCACCGAGCAGTATCACAATGACGAGTGTGATCCTCTGTTTCCAACGCCATGCCAATCCATAACCGATCGACAAAGCAATAGCGAAGGGCACAATCAATCCAAGCATCACTTCGAACCCACGCGCCAAACGCATCGCCAGATCGCCAGTATCAGTCTCGAACGTTACTGCGTAAAGCGGGTAAAAGAGGTCGTCAATGACGACAAGTTTGTATAAAAAGACGCCTAAGGCCAGGACCATTACGGCGACAAGCATGCGCCGGGAGGATCCTTCAAGCTTGTGTACCAGGAATCTGGCGACTAGAATGACAACCAGTGGGAGCAAGGGTGTATGATATTTCGGATAGCCCCAAGCCGGCGGCAATACCAGCATATAAAATATCGCGGTTCCGACAATGTAGATAACCAACAAATCTTGATCTTCCAGACGGCGACTGAGCAACCGCACTAGCGTTTGAACAGTGATAACGCCCAGGAGGATTGTCAAGGGGAACGACAGCCACAAGATAAATACTCCTAAACCTTGTGGAAAACGGGTCAACATTCCCCCGATACTGCTGATGCTGGTTGGAGCTTTCTGCAACGTGCGATTCAAAAAGGCGAAGCTATAACCTGTCACAGCACTGTAAACGCCAAACGTTATCAGGAAGATACTTGCCCCTGCAACAGTAGCAAGAAACGCAGCTAAAGTCCGCTTAAATTCTTTGCGCAACAAGTCATACAAACAAAATGCCCCCATAACTAACACTGGGGTTGGTAGCTTCACCCATAAAGTGACAGCAAATGCCCCCCCAAGGATGGCGATACGTTGTCCAAAAGTATGATTCTGTGTGACTTTCCACAACCATATAAGGATACACAAAGCCGGCATCAGTAATGTGTTGTCAATATCCAACAACATCATGTTCTGTGCGGTCATAGGATTCAACGTGTATAACCAAATCGCTAGGATTGCGATTTGGTTCGTGTGTTTCTCATCTCCCCAGAACGATTGAATGAGTATCGGGATAAGGATGAGGTTAGATAACGCCGCCAGAACCCCAGGTATACGCGCGTTACTGGTATTTTCGCCAAAAATGGCCAGACATAACTGTGTAAAGTGGACATAAGCTTGGGGGTGCGGAATGAGCTGCCGCAATTGCTGCCAATCGGTGATTGCACGGTAGAAGTCCCAATCATCGGCGAGCAAAGGTTGATTCCACATCACAGCAGCCATAACGATCAACAAACACCCCGCTACTGCAATATTGCCAGCGAGTATCCAATTGTGCCGGTTAATTTTCTGAAAGATCTTCATCATTGAACCTTTGGTCCGAACCAGGTTTTCAAGCGATATTTCAGAATGAGCCCAATCATATTTGTTCCCGTTCTTATCGTGCCTTTGAAGTTCCCTGTAATTTTTGACGTTCCTAAACGCCCACGATAGTTCACCGGCACTTCAATAAGCCGGAATCCTGCCTGGCGGGCCAATATGACCATCTCCGGCAGGAAGTGTGATTTGCCTACAGTGAGATGATCCTGAATAGCTTTGACGACATGCGCATGGAGCAAGCGCATCGTGCAGCCACAATCCGAGAGTGAACACGTGTTGAATAGAAATTCCATCAGTTTTGCGACTAGCCAATTGCCAGTGCGCATGAAAATTCCCATATTCGCTTCAGACCATATTAACTCGCGTGTTGTGCGCGTGCCCATAACCATATCAAAGTCATCCGAATACGCTAACAGTTTCAGGATGTCCTTGCCTGTAAACGTTCCATCTGGTTCTGCAAGGATGATCAAATCTCCGCTTGCCTCACGGATTCCGCGCCGCAAGGCAAATCCATACCCTTGTTGTGATTCTGTCACCAGACGCGCCTCAGTAGCGCTAACTAATTCGGCGCTACGATCCCGCGAATTATTGTCAACGGCGACAATTTCATCTACATAGCCCGTACCAAAGAAATCTTCAATGGCCTGAAGAATGCCTTCCTCTTCGTTGTAGACCGGAAAAACCACACTCACTGTTTTGTTATTCCACATGTTTTACTCTCCTACGCTCGTTGTCGCCAACTTGGTGGTAGATTTTTAGGGATTTCGATAGTATCAAACGGACGGCTTGTTCTTGGTCCTACCGTTTTGGCCCATGTCGCCATGCGTAGAAGTCCGTCTTGAAGCGGCGTGGAATCTGGTTCCCCCAATATACGGCGGATTTTCTCGTGTGAACTATAGGCATGCTGGACTTCATTGCGGGCAGGTAAATATAAGATTTCAGGTTCAGCACCCATTGCTTCTGCCGTGCGGAGTGCCAACTCGTTGACTGTGTAGGGGGTATCTGCGCCGATGTTGAAAACCTCATTGTAAGCCGTTGGGAGTTCAATGGCACGGGCGATGACCGGTGCTACGTCGTTGATATAGGAAAAGGCGCGTGTCTGTGTCCCATCCCCAAAAATCGTCATCGGTTCCCCGCGCATAATCTTGTTCATAAAGATTCCAATCACATTGCGATACTTGTCACCGATGTTTTGACGTTCCCCGAAGACATTGTGGGGTCTAAAAATGATATAGTTCAGGCCAAATATGTTATGTGTCACCTGCAATTCCATCTCCACCGCGAGTTTTGCGATCCCATAGGAATCTTCCGGGTGCGCTGGCATAGATTCGAGCATAGGTCTAGACGCCGCGCCATAGACAGCAATCGAAGAGGTAAACACGAAACACTTTACATCGTAGTTGACCGAAGCATTTATCAGGTTGATCGAACCGATCAAGTTGTTTTGATAATTAAATCGCTTGATGAAATGACTCAATCCCTCCGCCGCGTAAGCCGCAAGGTGAAAAACATAATCGAAATGATAGCGTCGAAAGAGGGCGTCAATCTTTCCTTCATCGAGAATTGTATCAACCTCAAGCACTGCACCGGGAGGCACATTGTCCACGCTGCCGCCGCTCAAATCATCAAGGACGACAACTCGGTGTCCTTGATGGAGAAGTGCTTCCGCAACGTGCGATCCGATAAACCCGGCGCCCCCGGTGACGAGTGTAACAACCATAATGCCAATTCTCCTTTCTCAATCATGGATCAGCAATCTTCTGTATAGGTCCAGTGTTTTGCTGGCTGTTTCTTGCCATAAGTATTCAGTGGTCTGCCTAAAGCCGCGCAGGCGTAAGTCGGCGCGCATACTGGCGTCGTCGAGCACCTGCTGCAGCGCATCGACAATGGCCCCGGTCTGCGTTGGATCGAACAACACCGCTGCATCTCCCGCCACCTCTGGCAGTGAGGACGTATTCGCGCAGGCGACCGGCGTCCCGCAAGCCATCGCCTCGATCACCGGCAGACCAAATCCTTCGTACAGACTGGGGAAGATGAACACATTCGCTGCCGTATACAACGCCGGCAAATCCTCACCGGGCAGCGGCCCTAGCCAGCATACACGGTCGTCGATCCCCAAAGCTTGTGCGCGTTGGCGCGGCTCCGGATGCTGCGGCAGCCACGCGCCGGCAATCACGAGCGTATAGTCCGGCGTTTTTGCCTGCATCGCAGCCCAGGCTTCGATCAATCGCACAAGATTCTTGTGCGGCTTGTTGCTTCCCAGGTACAAGAGGAATTTGTCTGGCAGAGCGTAACGTGTGCGCAAGACCGTGACGACATCTGGCGGTTGCGGTGTGAAAATTGGATCGGCTGCCAATGAGATCGCCGTGATCCGTTCAGGCCGCAGGCGAAAACGAGCTAAGAAGTCGTGCCGCGCCGCTTCGGAAATGGTCAGGGTATGCTGTGCTGTTCGCAACGCCAGCGCCGTCGCCCAGCGAAAGAGCAGGCGTGCCTTCAGCGTGCTGTGTTCGGGATAATGGATCGGGATGAGATCGTAGAGCGTGAGCAGCGTAGGGATGCCGGTATGATACGGCATCAGGTAATAGGCGCTGTGGTACACATCAACCTTGTGCTGTTGCAGCAGACGTGGGATCACCCATTGTTGACGCAGTGAGAAAGGCGAGACATGGACAGGTAGACTGTACACGGCGTTACTGGACGGCAAATCCAGCGGGTGCGCCGGATCAAAAAACACGGTAAGGTGTTCATCCGGCGCAAGTTGCGGGATCAGCGCGCGGGCAAGATTGGCAACGTACCGTCCAATGCCGGGGAAATGTGGTGTTGCCGTGCGGGCATCTAGGACGTAATGCGGCATGTGGATAGCACCTGCTCGTACACACGCTTCGTCTCTTGCGCTGCCCGCCCCCACGAGAATCGCGCCGCTTGACAAAGTCCCTCTTCCTTGAGCGTGGCGCGTAAAGCGTCATCGCGTACGACACGCCGTAAGGCCTGGGTTATCGCATCGTCATCAGTCGGATCGAACATCAGTGCCGCGTCTTCGACAACTTCCGGCAGCGACGAAACATTGGAACAAAGCACCGGCGTGCTGCAGGCCATCGCTTCCAACGGCGGCAATCCAAATCCTTCGTACAGACTGGGAAATACCATCGCTGTTGCCCCGGAATAGAGCGCCGGTAAATCTGTCTCCTGGAAGTACCCTGTGAGAAACACACCATCGCGCATGGGACTATTCTCTAGCGCCGCGAAGAAATCATCTGAGAGCCAACCGCGGTGCCCAGCGATCACCAGCGGGGGAACTTCGTGCGCCTGATAAAGGGGTTCCCATACCTTGAGCAGTCTCACCAGGTTTTTGCGCGGTTCGATGGTGCCCACGTAGAGAAGATATTGCTCTGGTAAATGATATCGCGCGCGCATCGCATCCACCACAGTCCGCAACTGCGGCTCGAAACGGGGATCTGCCGCCTCGTAGATCACAGAAATCTTCTCCGGTGGAATCTGGTAGGCGTTGATAATGTCACGCCGGGTCGCCTCCGAGACGGCGATGATGTGGTCGGCCCGGCGGCAGTACAGTGGCATCGTCCAATTCAAGTACCAACGGTTGAGCGGTTTGTGATGTTCCGGCAAATAACGAAAAATCAGGTCGTGGACGGTCAATACAGTCGGGACATTTTTCAGTGGCACCAACAAATGCTCAGTAGCATGGAAGAGTGCCGCATCCGGCATTAAGTGGTTGAAGGGTATGTGAGCGAGTTGCCCAAACCAGACCAGCATCCGCCAGGATTTGTAACTGCGCGCCACCGTGCGTGACGGGAGATGTTCCAGCCCAGGCGGCAGCGTCACGCCCTTCTCCCGGTTATAGAACAGGGCCAATTTATGCGTGAGGCGTGGCACTAAGGCACGCGTCAAGTTTTCAGCATACCGCCCTAACCCAGCACGACGATGTGCGGCGGCGGAGACATCCACGTAGATCGTCATAGTGCCTGCATTATACATTTTGTCGCCGTAGGGGCAAACGTTTAACGAGAATTACCATAAATTGACAAATCCCCTTATTTGTGTATACTTACCCCGCTCGGTAGGGAAAACCTTGACCCTTCATGTTGGTGTGTTATAATGTCGTGACGCCGACGTAGCTCAAACGGCGGAGCATCCGCCTTGTAAGCGGAGGGTTGTGGGTTCAATTCCCACCGTCGGCTTTTTCTGGGCAGTTGTTCCGAGCGGCAAAGGAGACTGACTGTAAATCAGTTGGCGACAGCCTTCGGGGGTTCGAGTCCCTCACTGCCCACTCTTGGCGGCGTGCCCATGTAGCTCAGTCGGTAGAGCACTTTCTTGGTAAGAAAGGGGTCATCAGTTCAAATCTGATCATGGGCTTAGGCGCGACATGGTCAGCAAAAAACTGGACACAGGCGCTCAAGAAGCAATTTAGCATAGGCGAGTAGCTCAATTGGCAGAGCAACGGTCTCCAAAACCGTAGGTTGCGGGTTCAATTCCTGCCTCGCCTGTCTGTTGAACGACTGACTCGGATAGATGCCGGTATCACCAGGCCTTCTATCGAAGTCGAAAAGTATGAAGAATTGATACTCAGGTCAGTCTACACCGCCTTAACTAGGCGGTGTTTTAGAGTCTCAGTCGGATGTGGAGGCAGGTGTGGTTGAGCAAAAAAAGGTAAAGAAGGAAAATCCGATTCTGGTGTATCTGCGGAGTACGCGCGCCGAACTACGGAAAGTGAAATGGCCAACCATGGAACAGGGGTGGACCATGACCAAGATTGTGTTGGTGGTCACGGTCGCTATGGCTTTGTTCCTGGGTGTTCTGGATTTCTTCTTTGGCTGGTTGCTGAGTAACCTGATCAGCCTCAATATTCTGTACATCATTCTGAGCGTCGTAGTCGTGGCTGCGCTGCTCGGTGCTGCTTATTTGATCGGTCGCGGAGAAGAAGGCTAGACGTTTTATGCAGGATGATCGTTTGTACCCAGACGACGAAGCGCTCGAGGCGAACGGGTCTCAGATGGACGCGCCCAAGTCGGATGAATTTGGACTGGAAGACGATTTCGAATCGTTGCCAGAGCTAGATTTGTCGCCGACGGCGCTGTTCGAGCGGTTTGGACTTGAGCAGCCCCAGGCTGAAGAAGAGGCGCTTTTTGCTCCGGTGGAAGAGAAAGCCGCTGATGTGGTTGGCGTGCTGCCAGACCCCTTCGCCGATGAGGAAACCAAAGCTGAGAACGAGGAACGCGCCTGGTACATCATCCACTGCTATTCGGGATACGAGCACAAGGTCAAGCACAATCTCGAACAACGCATCGAATCGATGGGGATGCAGGACTACATTTTCCAGGTCGTCGTCCCCACAGTGGAAGAAATCGAAATCAAAGACGGCAAGCGCCGTACCGTAGAACGTTGTCTTTATCCCGGCTACATTATGGTGCAGGTAAAATTGACAGATGACTCCTGGTACGTTGTGCGCAACACGCCGGGCGTGACGGGCTTTGTGGGGATGGGTAACAATCCCACGCCGTTGCGTTCGGAAGCCGTTCAAGGTATTTTGCGCCGGATGGAAGCTGCCGCTCCACAGGTACGCGCGACGTTTAAACCGGGTCAGAAAGTGCGCATCATCGAGGGACCGTTTGCCGATTTCATTGGGACCGTCGATGATATTGACGAAGAACGCACCAAGGTTCGTGTTTTGGTCTCATTCTTCGGGCGAGAAACGCCAGTTGAATTAGATTTCTTACAAGTCGAAAAAGCATAACATATCTGGAAAGTGCCTGGGTATTTCGGTATAAGCCCAGATTGAGGGAGTAATAGAAAGATGGCGAAGAAAAAGATTAAGGCAGTTGTGAAATTACAAATTCAGGCGGGTAAGGCCAATCCAGCCCCGCCGATTGGTCCCGCGCTGGCTCAGCACGGTATCAATCTGATGGGTTTCTGCAAGGAATACAACGCGAAGACGTCCCACATGGTGGGCAACATCGTCCCCGCAGAAATCACGATTTACCAGGATTCATCGTTCACCTTCGAGTTGCGCACACCCCCCACTCCAGACCTGCTGCGCAAGGCTGCTGGCGTTCCCAAAGGTTCGTCGGAACCCAACCGTGACAAGGTGGGTAAAATCTCCCGCCAGCAGTTGCGCGAGATCGCCGAGATGAAGATGAAGGACCTGAACGCGAACGATGTTGAAGCCGCCGAGATGATGATTCGCGGCACGGCGCGTAGCATGGGGATTGCGATTCAGGATTAGCGCCCGCCCCACCGGGGCCGGCTTTATACGTGGGAGGGAAATCCCGTTATTCACCACAAGGAGTATTGAAATGGCAAAACGAGGAAAAAAGTATTTAGAGATCGCTAAAAAAGTCGACCGCGACCGTTTTTACACGCCGGAAGAGGCGGTCAAGCTGGTCAAGGAGATGAGCTATACCTCCTTCGACGGTACGGTTGAGGCGCACCTGCGCATGGGGCTGGACCCCCGCCGTTCGGAGCAACAGATCCGTGGTGTCGTGCGTCTGCCCTATGGGTTGGGGAAGGCCGTGCGAGTATTGGTCTTTGCGGCTGGTGAAGATGCACAAATCGCCCGCGAGGCCGGCGCCGATTTCATCATCAGCGACGACGAAGGTATCCAGAAGATTATGAACGGCTGGACCGATTTCGACGTTGCGATTGCCGTTCCCGATATGATGCGCCAGGTTGGGCGCTTGGGGCGTGTTCTGGGTCGCCGTGGGTTGATGCCCACGCCGAAGACCGGCACCGTGGTGCAACCGGAAGACCTGCCGCGCGTGATCGACGAGTCAAAGGCTGGGCGCGTGGAATACCGCCTGGACCGCTCCGGTAACATCCACTGCGCGATTGGAAAAGTCAGCTTCCCAGAAGAACAACTGCTCGGCAACTTCGCCGCGATTATGGATACCATCCGCCGGGTGAAGCCGGCTGCTGCCAAAGGTATCTATGTCAAGCGTGTCACGTTGGCACCTTCAATGGGGCCGGGTGTGCATGTGGATGCGGCACAGGCTCTAGCATTGGAGAGCGCCAAGTAAGATACATTTTTGTTGGAAACAGCGTCTGTTGAAGACGCCGTCTGCTGAAGACAGCAGGGGCCTGCGGGCTTAATCATCCTGCCGAGGCAAGACCATGATTAGAAAGCGGTGGTACGCCACCGTGTGCTTCTTAACGAGCACACTATGGTCCTTGCAGCGGTAGGCGCAAGGACCTTTTTGTTGTTTGGTACTCATTTAATAAGGAGGTGAGAAAAATTGGCTATATCACGTGAACGCAAAGAAGAGTTGGTTGCCATTTATAAGCAACAAATGGCAGAGAGCAACGGCGTCATCCTGGCGAACTATGCAGCGTTGACCATGCCGCAAATGCAGAATCTGCGGCGCCGCGCCCAGGAGCACAACAGTCAGGTTTTTGTAATCAAAAACACACTGTTGGATGTTGTTCTGAAAGAGCAGGGGATGGAAGCGCCGCAGGGGTTTTTCACCAAGCCTATCATGGCCGCCTTCTGTCATCAAGATGTCGCGCCCATGGCGAAGTTGTTTATTGACTTTACTAAAGAAGTCACCGAGGACAATTTCCGCATCAAGGGTGGCATCATGGAAGGGCGAATCCTGAACCAGGCACAGGCCCAATCGCTGGCTGATTTGCCAACCCGCGAGGTGATGTTAAGTCAAGTGCTGCGCACGATCAATGCCCCTGCGTCGCAGGTGGTCGGCGTGGTCGCCAGCGGTATCCGCCAGGTGCTCAATGTGTTGCAAGCCTATGTCGACAAGCTCGAGGGGAAGGGCGGCGTCGCCGCGCAAACAACGGCTTAACAGCCGTGTGGCCTAATCAGCCGTGAGGCTCGATTGTCATTCATAAAGAACAAAAAAATCATTAACCTGAAAGGTAAAAAAACGGAGGTTGAATTACAATGGCAGATTTAGCAAAGCTGGTCGAAGAAATTAGTGCGTTGACGTTGCTCGAAGCCGCTGAACTGGTGAAGGCGCTCGAGGACAAGCTCGGTGTAAGCGCCGCCGCGCCCGTGGCGATGGTCGGTGGTGTAGCGCCGGTGGCTGCGGAAGCCGAGCCCGAAGAAGAGCAGACCGAGTTCAACGTGGTCCTCAAGGATTTTGGACCCAAGAAGATCGAGGTCATCAAGGTTGTCCGCCAGATCACCAACCTGGGCCTGAAAGAGGCCAAGGAACTGGTTGAGGGCGCGCCCTCCAACGTCGTCGAGGCCGTGAGCAAGGAAGTGGCCGAGGATACGAAGGGCAAGCTCGAAGCGGTCGGCGCCGTCGTCGAATTGAAGTAATTCTCTCGACTACGCTCGCACAAACAGCCCCCTCTCCGGAGGGGGCTTTGTTATTTATGGCTCTCAGCCCTCAGCGATCGGCCATCAACAGTCTCTGTAGCCGATGGTTTAACGTTGATGGCTAACTTCCCACGTTGTGTTATACTTTCCGGCGAGATGCGCATAGGAGTTTGGTGGATCTCCGTGTACACATTAAAAGTCGCTGCCGGGGCGCTTGTCGGATTGGTATGGCTGTGGCGGCAGGCTCCGCGCGCCGGATTCGACCACTGCACGATGCGATTCTGGATGTGTGGCGTGACGCTTGCCGCATTGATCGGCGGGCGCATAGGCTACGCGCTCGGCAATACGGTATATTTCACGCAGCATCCGGCGCTGCTCTTGCGTCTGGATCGCGTGGGCGGATTGCACGGCAGCGGTGCTATAATCGGTGCGCTGCTCGTGGTTGGGCTATGGGCCATCGTGGCGCGCCGGCCGGTGTCGATGATCGTGAGTTTTTTGTCACCGGCAGTGCTATTTGTGGCGGCGGGGGCCTGGTGGGGTTGTGGGAGTGCCGGCTGCGCCTGGGGGCGCGAGATCGTTCCGGCGACGGAGGGCGCACACTGGTTCACCGCGCTGCTGCCCGACATCTACCAGACGGTGACGCTACGCTATGCCGTGCAACCGCTGGGCGCAGTGTGGGCACTGCTCCTGGCTCTGCTGGCCATGGTCCTAGGAAAACACGGTGGAGTGACTCTGGCCCTGTATTGGCTCGGCGCTGCCGGACTAACGTTGCTGCGGGCTGATCCGGTACCCATGTGGGGCAACGCACGTCTGGATACTGTACTCAACCTAGCACTAGCGATAGGCATTGCGCTTTTAACATTGATGAAGACGAAAGGAACACACAGTGGAAGAACCATTGGAAGTAGAACAACGTAGTTACGCACCCGCGCCGGAAGCGTTGGCGGTGGAAAAACTCCGTGCGGCGCTACACTCGCTTATGGACATCGAGGAAGTGCGTGTACTCACCAACGAACAAAAGCCGCCCGTACAGTTTGCCGGGCACCTTGTCGAGGGCGATCAGGACGCCATTTTCGAGGAAATCGTGCAGCGTTTTGCCGATCTGGGCTACACGCCGCTTTTGACCAGGGCGGAAGATGAGCACCAGTTGCAGGCCATCCCGGCAGTCCCCGACAGGAAAACGGGTAAACCATGGATCAACATCCTGCTTTTCATCCTCACGCTACTGTCGACACTGTACATCGGAGCGTTCCACGAAAATGTGATCCCCGAGCACCTTCAGGATATCCTGAAGGGCTGGCCTTTTGCGCTGACCCTATTGGCGATCCTCACAACGCACGAGATGAGTCACTATTTTGCGGGACGCCGCCACGGTTCACCCGCGAGCCTGCCATACTTCATCCCGTTGCCGCTGCCGGGCAGTCTAGGGACAATGGGCGCAGTGATCGTGCAGCGCAGTCCCATGCGCAGTCGCAAAACGCTCTTTGACATCGGCGTGGCAGGGCCGATCGGTGGGCTACTCGTTGCCATCCCGTTGCTCATCCTTGGCCTCGCGCTCTCCGAGGTGGGAACGCCACAGACGTTTATGGACATCCCTGCCGGTGAATCCATCGAAGTCCTCCAGGAAGGGAATTCGGTGATCTACCTTGCCGCCAAGTACATCGTCCACGGACGCATTTTGCCCGACCGGGTGACCGGTGAAGATGTATGGCTTTCCCCACCGAGTACGGGTGGTTCGATCGCTTTTGCTGCATGGGTGGGGCTACTGGTGACGATGCTCAATCTCTTCCCCGTGGGACAGCTAGACGGCGGGCACGTCGCCTACGCGATGTGGGGCCGCGCTGCGTGGAAAATCGCCCGGTACACGCTGATGGCCATTTTTGGCTGGGGCATTTTCCTGTTGCTGCGACAAAACTACGGTGGAATGACCTGGCTGATGATTGGTGCGCTCGGCCTGTTCATTGGACCACGCCATCCCGCTCCGCTCAACGATCTCACGCCGCTGGATGCGAAGCGCAGGGCGTTGGGTTGGGCGATGGTCATCATCTTCTTCCTACTGCTCACGCCAATTCCCTGGATGACGGTCACCCTATAACCGGGGAAACAGCTCTTGACAATCAACAAACCGACGATCGGAATCGATGCCAGTCGCGCGTTCAGTGCCGCACCAACCGGCACGGAAGGGTATTCCTACCACCTGATTCGCGCGTTGCTGCCACAGCTTAACGCGCAGTACCAGACTCGATTGTACTTCCGCTCTGCGCCAGAGCCGGACGCCTTCCCTGGCGCGGAATCGCGCATTATCCCCTTTCCCCGGTTGTGGACGCATGTACGGCTCTCTTGGGAGATGGCACGCCACCCCCCCGACTTGCTCTTCGTCCCGGCGCATGTCCTCCCGCCGGTGCGCCCCAAACGGACGCTGGTCACGATCCACGATTTGGGCTACCGCTATTTCCCCGAGGCGCATCCTCGCCGGCAACGCATTTACCTGGATTGGAGTACCCGCTGGAACGCGCGCATCGCCAGTCACATCCTCGCCGACTCACACGCCACACAGGATGCGCTGGCGAGGGAGTACGGAATTCCTGCGCCCAAAATCACCGTTGCCTATCCCGGCTACGATAGCCATCTTGCGCCGGTACGCGACGCGGATGTGCTCGCTGCTGTGCAGGCGCGCTACGCCATCCCTGGGCCGTACATTCTCTTCATCGGGCGACTGCAACCGCGCAAGAACCTGGTGCGCCTGATTGAGGCGTTTGCGCACCTCGCACCAGAAAGGCCGAATCTGTGGCTGGTACTTGCCGGGCCAACGGGGTGGTTGGCGGAACCGATCCATGCGCGGGTGCGCGAACTAGGGCTAGAGGAGCGTGTACTTTTCCCCGGTTACGTTGTCGAGGCCGACAAAGCGGCGCTGCTTTCCGGGGCGCAGCTCTTCGCCTACCTCTCGTTGTACGAAGGGTTTGGGTTTCCCGCCTTGGAAGCGCAGGCGTGCGGCGTTCCACTGCTGGTGAGCAATACTTCAAGCTTGCCGGAGGTGGTGGGCGACGGCGGCCTGTTGGTCGATCCTCTGGATACGTCCGCCATCACTGCCGGGCTGGCGAGACTGCTGGATGACGTGATGCTGCGGCGCACACTCATCGCCCTAGGTTCGGTAAACTTACGGCGCTTTTCATGGGAGACTACAGCCCGCACCGTCTTGACTGTAATTGAAAATCTCTTGAACACCCCCTCCGTTTAATCCGCTCAATCCGTTGAGTCTCCTGGGATAAACAAAAATATCCCAAATAAAATTTGGGATATTTGGGATATTATTTGGGTTTTCTGTTTGAGAAAAGTTTGTTATGCCAACCGCAGTCCCGGCTCGATGTCCAGGTCCCAACCGGCGCGCACGCCGGCCTGATAGCGGTACGTCCCGGCGGCGGCGACCATAACGGCGTTGTCGGTGCAAAGGATGAGTGGCAGTGTGTGGACGGGAACCTCCGCGCGAGCGCGCGTCGCCGTCCGCAGCGAAGCGTTGGCAGAGACCCCACCTGACAGCAGCACGGTCTGCACGTCATGAGCCTTCGCCGCCTGCGCGGTCTTTTCCGCCAGCACTTCAACCACGGCGGCCTGAAACGATGCCGCCATATCCGCGAAAAAACGGGGCGGGCGTGGTCCGTCGAAACGCTGTAACATCCGCAGCACCGCCGTTTTCAATCCGCTGAAGCTAAAATCGTGCGTTCCCGGCAGCCAGGCGCGAGGGAAATCGAACGCGCGCGGATTCCCCTGTCGCGCTGCCTGCTCGATGGCGGGACCGCCGGGATAGCCAAGTTCCAGCAGCCGCGCCACTTTGTCAAACGCCTCTCCCGCCGCGTCGTCCAGGGTGCCGCCGAGGTAGGTGTAGTGCCCGTGATCGTGCATCAAGATCAACTCCGTGTGACCACCGGAAACGATGAGGGCCAGGATAGGAAATGTCGTCGCTTCGTCGAGCGCGTTATCACCATCGGTGTGCAGCCAGTGAGCGTACAGGTGTGCTTCCAGATGATTCACTGGGACGAGCGGTAGCCCTTTGCCGAGCGCCGCGCCCTTCGCAAAGTTCAATCCCACGAGCAGCGAGCCGGGCAACCCCGGCCCATACGTCACGGCGATGGCGTCCAGGTCATCCCAGCCCACGTGCGCGTCGCGGAGTGCCTGCTCGACGACGGGCGCGATGGCTTCGACGTGCGCGCGCGAGGCCAGTTCCGGGAAGACGCCGCCGTACTGTGCGTGCAAATCCACCTGCGAAGCGATGACGTTCGACAGAATGGTATATCCGTCCTCAACGACGGCCGCTGCCGTCTCATCGCACGACGTTTCGATCCCCAAGATTCGCATGGTCAACCCTATCCTTTCGCTTTGTGAGTTAGCACGCCTTTTGCATCGTCGCCAGCCCTGATTGGATAATGTCCAGTGCAACGTTCACGCGGAACGCCCACCGCCTTGCGTTTGTGTCGTATGTCGTAGGGTATCCTGGTGAAGCCAACCCATCGACAGCAACATATTCTACCTTGAAACCACCTTGATACAACAACGTCACCCATTCCGAATCAACGCACCATGACCGGCGGCATACACTGCGCGCCATCAGGAATTGCGCGGCTTGTCTGCTATATCCCCGCGATCCGCCTCCCAAATCAACCGTCTGGCCCAACACATAGGAAAGGACCGTGTTGATGATACGCTCAGTTTGTTGCAGGGCCTGGGGATGCGTCTGGAATGCCGCATCTGTCCGTCCGATGATGAGGCAATCCGTTGTCGGGATCTGCGAGACGACGCGGCGCCACTCTTCCGGATAGGTCTCAATCCAGTGCAACACTCTATCCAGATCCGCATAGTGAATGTGCGTTGCCGGTGTTTCCAAAGCCTGCTGAATCGCCGCGTGTCTACCTCGAGACCATTCCGCGTTGACGACGACGGTGCTTTTCGGCATCATCTCAAGTGCGCTGATTTCGTCTTTCGTCAGATCCGGCGGGACCGAAAAGACAATCGCAGAATAGACCTCTGCTAATTGCGGCATCAACTGTTGTAGTTGTGTTAACTTTCGCTGCGGATAACCGGTACAGGCCAAAACGGTGTCCATAGGCCTACACTGTGTCCACCCACACCGGGCTGAACATCATCCATTCGTCGGGTCGTTGGCGGATGAAGTCCTCGACCTGTTCCAGAATATGACGCAGGTTCACCGCCACATCCTGCTCGCGGTCGCCGGTGAATTCCAATTCCATCGGCGGATTGGCGATGACTTTGTACACGCCGTCCTCGAAACGCGGCGCTAAGACGATGATGGGGCTTTTGGTCCGCAAGGGAATGCGCACGTACCCACTCGGCAGGTTGGCCGGCGCACCGAAGAACATCACCGGTTCATCTTCGCCGTGGATGGGATAATCCGGCCCGGTGACGACGGCGCCGCCGTTTTTCAGGCGCTCCATCGCCTCCCGCAACACCTCCGGGCCGATGGGTGTCATCAACGCTCCGCAACGTTCTCGCAGTTGGTTGAACGCTTCCACGTCGGGCGTGGGATCGGCCAACGAAAGTGCTTGCAATGTCACCGGGAGGTGTTGCACCAGCGCGATCCCGCCTAAATCAAAGTTTGACATGTGACAGGCCAACACAAACACACCGCGTCCCATCGCCAGTGCCTGCTCGAAGTGCGCCGCCGTCTCTGGAGGGATGATCACCGGCGGGCGAAAATCTTTCGCGTTGGTAATCCCGCGCCCGAGGTTGTAGAAGGTTTCGTAATAGCGGCGTCCCGTGTTGTAGAAAAGCCGGTACAACGTTCTATTAAGTTGCGCCGGAGACGCGGCTTCGCCCAGAACGTGGCGGAGGTTGGCCCGCGCGGCGTGGTACATCGGCGGCTTTCCCCATGTGATGAGGCGCGCCCAGAGTGTAGCGATGACGCGCCTTCCCCAAAAAGGTTGGTATTCCATCACGCGCAAGGCCAGCCGCACGAACGTGCCGGTGGTGATCAATTGTCGTTTGCGCATAAAAGATCCGTGTGAATCCGCGAAAATCCGCGTCCCATTACGCTTGCATCGGCACGACCAGATCGTAAGGATAAGCGGTGAGATTGCAGACCGCGCCGTCTTCATCCAGCCACAACGTATCCTCGATGCGGCAACCCATGCCCGGTTCGGGATAATACAGCCCCGGTTCGAGGGTGAAGACGTAGCCCGGCGTCAGACGCGCGGTGTTGCCCTCGTAGTCGAAGAACGAGGGCGCTTCGTGAATGTCCAGCCCGACGCCATGCCCCAGACCGTGGACGTAGCCTTCGAGCGTCGCCGGATCGCTGCCGATGCTAGGGTGTCCGCGCGATTCGAAAAAGGCGCAGGCCATGCGCTGGTAGCTGCGCGTTTCTTCTCCGGCCTTCAACGCCGCTCTCAGATGCGCCACGCAGTCCGCCACATCGCGGTACAGGCGGGTGACGGCCTCTGGCGCGTAGCCCAGGCAGAAGGTGCGCGTCATGTCGAAGAAGTAGCCGCCCCCAACCTCGCGCGGGTAGATGTCGAAGATGATCGTCTCGCCGAGGCGCAGCGGCATGTCGGGCGTGCCGTGATTGTGCGGTACGGCGGCGTCGCGCCCGGCGGCGAAGATGAAGCCCTCGGCATCGTCTAACCCCTGCTGGATGATGAGCTGGTGGATGTGCGCGTGCGCATCGCCGATGGTGAGCGCGCGGTTGTCGGTCGCGTGGCGCAGCGTCTCATCGCTGCCGACGGCATGCCCTTGCAGGAACGCTACCGTCTGGCGCACGACTTCGGCGGTGCGGCGGCCCACCTCGCGGATGCGAGCGACTTCGACGGCGTCCTTCGTGGCGCGCGCTTCCGCGATGAGGTTAGGGTCCATTTCGCCCACGATCTCGATGGCAGGCAGCGCCGCATCCAGCGCCTTGAGGAAGGCGTAGGCGTTGCCCTGATCCCGGTTGCCGTAGACGCCCACGCGCCCGGTCACGCCCAGGTCGGCGAAGATGGCGGCCTGGTAGGCCACGGATGCCGCCAGGATGTCGCCGTCGTGCTGTTTCAGCAGCCCGCCATAGTCGTAGCGTGTGTTGATAATCACCGGATACCCGGCAGCGGCAGCCTCTTCGCGCTCGATGGGGCTGGCGATAAGGCGCGACGTTTCGCCGCGCTTCTTGATGAGCAAGCCCTGCGTCATCCGCGCACCGTTGAGCATGTAGATGAGCGGCGAATTGCCCGCCACTTTGCCACTGACGACGATCGCGTCGAGGTCGCGGGTTGCCATCAGTGTGTCCAGATCACGTTGCATAGTGTTTGCCTCCCACGATTGTCAGAAAATGATGATGGTGCTGCGCACCGTCACTTTGATAATAGCATTGAAATGAGGCGCGGCAAGTTTGAGGTATCACATTTGTACAAAAGCGTGGAATATGTATACTGTGGGATTTATGGGTCAGTGATGCAGTCCGTGATTAGTCCAAGGAGAGGATATGTCAAACATTGCAAATTCAATGAAAATCGCCGCTGTTGTTTTGGGTGGCGGTCTAAAAAAGATCGAAGTCCTGGGGCAGATGCGGTACGAACCCGAGGCGCAAGCCAAGACACGGCTAGACAAAGCCTACACCCTCTTTGAAGAAGGCGAAGCCGATTACATCGTTTCGACGGGAAAGTACTCCGTCGCAGCGACAGTTGACCCCGACGTGACCGGGCCGCGCACGGAGGCCGAAGTGGGAAAACAATACCTGATTGCCAGAGCACAACAAGGAGGCAAGGCTTCCGATGCGCGTAGAATCAAGGACGCTATTCTCTGCGAAGACCAGTCGATTGACACGATCAGCAATGCCTGGTATGCCAAGAAGCTTTGCCTTGAACCGCAGGGCATCACGTCGTGTATCCTCATCACGTCGGATTATCACATGGAACGCGCCAGGATCATTTTCGAGTGGGTGTTAGGCCCACAGTACACCATCGTGTGTGTGGAAGCGCCATCGTTGCTCAGCGATGAGGAGAGAGAACGCCGGGACCAGTTTGAAAAAATGCTGACCGATCACGTCAAGACACACTTGATCAGTTCCATTGCCGCCGGCGACGACGAAGCCCTACAGCGATTTATGGAAACCGAACACCAGCGTATGTTCTCCAGGATTGCACCACCCAAACACGCCGATTGACTCTTAACCCGTAAGCATATCCGAAGAAACCATGAGTCAGGCATCGAAATCATTCTGGGCGGGCGTGCGCGCTGAATTCCCGCTGTTGATTGGCGTCTTCCCTTTCGGGCTGATCTACGGCGCGCTGGCACTCGGCGCGGGGCTTGCGCCGTTGGAGGCGCAGATGATGTCGTCCATCGTCTTCGCGGGATCGGCCCAGTTCATCACCGCGCAGTTGGTGCGTGACGCTGCGCCGGGGCTCATCATCGTGCTGACGATTGCCGTCGTCAACCTGCGGCACATGCTGTATAGCGCCGCCGTCGCGCCATACCTCAAACATCTGCCGAGGCGCTGGAAAACGGTGTTGGCCTATCTCCTAACCGACGAGGCATATGCCGTAGCCGGCCTGCATTATGAGCGCTATGGGCTGACGCCGGCGGGGCATTGGTTCTTTCTCGGCGCGGGTCTGGGGTTGTGGACCACGTGGCAGATCAGTAGCGCGCTCGGCATTTTCCTCGGGGCGGCGTTGCCGTCTGCGTGGCCGCTCGATTTCGCGCTGCCGCTCACGTTTATTGCGATGGTGATGCCGGTGCTCAAAGACAAACCGATGCTGGCCGCAGCCTTATCGGCGGGGGCGGTGGCCTTATTAGCCCAGGGATTGCCGTTCAAACTTGGCCTCATCGTGGCGGCATTGGTCGGCATTGTCACCGGGGCTTATCTGGAGAGCCGCCGATGAACATCTGGCTGGTCATGCTCTTGGGCGGTGTGTTGACGTTTGGGATGCGCATATCGTTCATTTACCTGTTCGGACGTTTCGAGATTCCGGCAGTGGTGCAGCGCGCGCTGCGCTTTGTGCCGCCGGCGGTGTTGTCCGCCATCATCGCGCCCGCGCTGTTTATGCCGGACAATACGTTGGATGTGAGCTTGAACAATTATCATCTGATGGCAGGGGTGGTCGCCATCCTTGTCGCCTGGCGGACGAAGAACACGCTGTTGACGATTATCGCGGGTATGATCACATTGCTGGCACTGCTGGCAGTAGCCGGGAATGTTTAGAATAAAGGAAGTCGTAAATGGAAGATGGTGAAGCACAGGCTCTCGTCGGATGCTGCGGGTGATATTGCGGACTGTGTAACAAGTACCAGTCAAAAGCACCTAGCCGATGTCTTGGTTGTAGACTGGGTGAGCAGCAGTCATGGTGCAGCATCTGGAAGTGCTGAGTAAAGAAGCGTGGATTTGAGACATGCGCTGAGTGTAGTAAGATATTCAACTGTATGAATTCCAGAGTTTCGATGGAGGGTACCATGGCTGACATTCTTTATGACAACAAAGCACAACTGGATCGGATCGAGGCTTACCTTATCCCCAATGAGACGTTGCATGCCGTTTTCGATTGCAAAGGCGGCGGTACCGGCTTTGTGGGGATCACTGATCAACGGATCATCTTTTACGACCAGGTGTTTCTCGCCCCCAGAAAAGCGATGATCTCTATTCCGTATCATCGGGTGATTGGGGTAGCTTCGGAGGATGAGGGCATTATCTTCAAGACGAGCACGATCACACTGATTACCTCAGCCGGAAATCACACCTTCGAGTTTCGGGGAGCCGACAAAGCGCACTGGGCGTATAGTTTCATTATGAACCAGATCCTCAACCAGGCGACGCCACAACAGAAAGGATAAGTCTTTTCTACCTCATAAGTAGCACAGGAGGGCAATGGCTATGTCTGAACTGATTAAACGAGGCATCAGGCTGTTGACGCTGCTGGCAGTCATCGTGTCAATAAACACAGCCTGCAAAAAAGCGTCTGATCCGCAAATGGAAGCCTCCAGATATTACGAGGCTGCGGTCGCCGCTTACAATGAGGGCGACTACGAACTTGCCATCAAGGGATTCTCACAAGCCATCGCATTGGCCCCCAATCAGTCTCAGGTTGCCTACGTCCATCGTGGCAACGCCTACGAACAGCTTGGCAAGTTTGCTCTGGCCGTTCAAGATTACGACAAGGCGATTGAAGTCGATCCCAACTCGGAATATGTCTATTACGCGTATCAAAGCCGCGCGAACGCTCACTTCCATCAACACCAGTTCGAACAGGCAATTGCCGACTACAGCATAACCATCGAATTGAAGCCGGATGCTATGGTTGCCTATCTCAAACGGGCTGATAGCTATCTCCAGTCCGGGCAACTCGGTCAGGCCCTGCTGGACGCAGAACAAGCCCTCGCCCTAGATGCGTCAGTGGCGATGGCCTATGCTGTGCGTGGCAATATCTATGCGGACATAGGAGAATGGGACAAGGCGGTTGCGGATTACAATCAGGTGCTTTCCGTCCTGGCTCCTACGGTCACCCAACTCACGCTCACGCAGGCTGTTAGTGCCCAAATCGACAATTTACCTCAGGTCATTGCTGAACTGGAAGCGTATTCGACAAAGGCAAACGATAACGCGCTACAAATCCAAATCGCCGATTTGCTCAAGCGTCTGAAAGCGCACCATGTCTCGACATCTTGAGGCAGATCGCGGCGTAACCGTCCAGCGTCGCACGTGGCGACGGCGGCTTGTGAGCATCACCGTGGCGCTTTTGGGGATGTCGGTTGTGCTGTGGTTTTGGGCGACACAGCCATTGCTTCTCCCTGGACCGGTCAATCCCATTGCACCGGCATCTCCCATGCACCTCGAAACCCACGTCCGTACGCTGGCCGAAACGTGCGCGCCGCGCGACACCGATCATCCGGAAACCCTGGAGTGCGCGGCAGCGTACATTCGTGGAACGTTCGAAAAAGCAGGGGGAAGCGTGACGGAGCAGGTTTTCATGATGTCGGACGGGGTCGAGTATCGCAACGTAATCGCGATGTTCGGGCCTGTTTCAGATGAGCGGATCATCGTAGGCGCACATTATGATGCTGTGATAGACTCCCCCGCTGCGGATGATAATGCCAGCGGCGTGGCCGGACTGATCGAATTGGCTTATCTACTCGGGAAAACGGACTTGCCACTGCAAGTCGAGTTGGTCGCGCACACCCTGGAAGAATACGGCTATGTCGGAAGCCAACGTCACGCTACACGCCTGGAACTTCAGGAAGCCCGTGTCCGCGCGGTCATCATCATAGACATGATCGGCTATTTTAAGGACGAACCCCACACTCAAGAAGGGCCATCTCTTTTGAGACCGTTTTATCCGACGACCGGCAATTGGATTCTTATCGCCGGGAAGTGGGAGCAAGGATGGCTGGCGCGCCGCGTCAAACAGGCTATGCGAAGAGAGTCTGTTCTTCCGGTCCACTCAGTGAACCTTCCGCCTTGGATGCTTCCCAAAATCGCCCACGCCGACCATCAAAGCTATTGGGAGGCAGGTTATAGCCAGGCCATACTGGTTACAGATACTGCCGACTTTCGCAACGAGAACTATCACACGCCTACGGATACATCCGAGACTCTGGATTATGAACGCATGGAAATGGTGGTGCGAGGTCTCTATGCAGCTATTCAATCTCTGGGGAGATAGAGTATTTTACCCCTCAAACGCCTGCACAATCTCCCGGTGCAGGCGTATATCTTCCAAAAACGCCCGCCGAACCTCCGGGTCGCCGATCTTCGTGGCGCGGCGACGTAACGCGCGGTGCGCCGTAGCGAGAATGGTGCGCGCGCGATAGTCGCGCAGGGCGTGGAGCACCTGCCAGCAAATCAGGTGGATGCGTAAGAATTCCTCGCTGCCGTCGAGCGGCAATGCATCCAGCTCGCGCAGAATCTTCTCGACGTTGCGTAACGCTTGCGCAGTGTTGCCTGCTTCGAATGCGCTGCGCACCAAACCGGCGAGTGGATCGAGTGCCAGGTGCACTTCGCCGAACTCAGTGAGCACTGCGTGCGCCTGCCGGTATGCCTCCGTCGCTGCGTCGCGCTGCCCCAATCCCCACAGCGCGTGCCCCAGAAAGGTCAGCGCGTCGCCTTCCACCGGGCGATCATCTGTTTCTTGCGCCAGATGCAGGGCAGCTTCTGCGTGCGTTCTGGCATCGGCGTATTCGTCGAACAGGTGGGAGAGTTCACTGAGGTGGACCAACGTGTGACCTTCACTGTGACAGTCGCTGATCTTTTGACAGAGCCGCAGCGTTTGTTCGAAATACGCGCGAGCGCGTTCATAATCGGCCTGGCACAGCGCCACGTAGCCCAGATTGTCCAACGCCATTCGCTCGCCTTGCCGGTCGCCAATTTTCCGGCAGATGCGCAACGCGCGCTCGCCGTACTTCATAGCCTGGGCACAGTTCTCCTGCTCCAAAAACAGCACGCTGAGGCTGTAGAGCGTCGCCCATTCGCCGCGTTGATCGCCGATTTTGCGGTGGATGTGCAACGCCTGCCGAAAGCAGTCGCGCGCCTCACGCTGATCCTCAGCGACCATGCCGAGACTGCGCAAGCTGTCGGCCTGGACCTGCGGAATGTCCATCGAGCAATCGAGTGCCTGTTGCAGTTGGCGTCTGGCTTCGCGGTAATCGCCCTGGTAGAAAAGTGCGCGCCCCCACGCCAGGTAGCCAGCGGCTTCGCTGTGCACGTCGCGCACGACTCGCGCCAGGCGGATGGCCTTTTGCGCTGCTGCTATCGCTGCTGGATAATCGCGCGCGTTTTCGGTGTAGTGGGCGCGGCGCAGTGCGATTTCCGCTTCGCATTGTGGATCGTTCAACGCCTGGGACAACATCTCCAAAGCATCCAGGTCGTGCGCTTGCGCTTCGCGCGCGCCCATCAAGTCATAGATGCGCTCGCGGGCCAGCAGCAGTGTATAGCGCTCGAGGCTATAACCTGGGGTCAATGCCAGCGCCCGGCTGAAATACTCCGCGGCCTCGACGTTGGCAAACTGCGACGCCGCCCGTTCTCCGGCGCGCAGCAGATAGGCGACCGCGCGATCGGGCCGGTCAGCACGCTCCCAGTGATGGGCGAAGACCCCCACGTAGGCGTCGCGCACTTCGGTCCGCAGGCCTTCCAGGAACTCGGCCACCCATTGATGCAGGACCGCCCGCTCTTGTTTGAGCAGGCTGCTATAAGCCGCCTCCTGGATCAGATGGTGCTTGAAGACGTATTCCGGGTCCGGCCCCGATTTCTGCTCGTAGACCAGTTCCTCGCGCTCCAAGGTGAGCAGGGCGCTATCCAGGTTGTAACGCCGGCGGTTGATAGCGTCCAACATGCGGCGCGGGAAGGTACGTCCCACCACTGAGGCCAGTTGCAGCACCCGTTTGGCATCCTCCGGAAGCCGGTCAATGCGGGCCATGAGCACGCCGTAGAGGGTGTTGGGGATGGCGATCTCGGTGGGTTCGCACGTCGTTTCGCAGCGCCCTCGGTCTTTATCCCAGACGATCACGCCGTCGTCGAGCAGCGAGCGGATCAATTCCTCGATATAGAACGGATTGCCCTCGGCGTGATTGAGGATGCGAGCCTTGAGTGGTTGGGGCAGTTCATCCATGCGCAGCAAATGATGCAGCAGCGTTTCGCTTTCCACGGTAGAGAGAGGCGTCAGCCATAGGTCAGTGTGCTGGCGCCCGCCGCGTCGCGCGGCAAGCTGCTTGACGAGTGCACCGCCGTGGGCCGTTTCGGGGCGCAGTACGCAGATAAACAACAACGGAACGCGGCTCGTTATCCGTAACAGGCGCTCCAACAGTTCCAGTGACGTGGGATCGGCCCAATGTAAATCCTCGCAGACGATCACCAGCGGATGCTGCCGGGCCGTGCTTTCGATGAGGCTTTCGATGGCGCGGAACGTGCCGCGCTTGAGTTCCTCACCCTCCACGGCTGATAGTTTGGCAGCCATTTTCACGTCAAGCGGCAACCCAAGCAATTGGCTGAGGTAGGGATAGAGGGTGGGATGCCTCTCGGGATAGGACGATTTGACATCCGCCAGGGCCTGTACCCGCGCGCGCAATGCATCGCGGATGGTCTGTGGTGATGCATCCGCCGTCACATCCAACAATCCTCGCAGCACGTCTACCCAGAGCAGGTAGGCGATGGAGGTACCGTAGGAGGGACAGCGGCCTTCGACCCACTGCATATCGGCGCGACGCCCGCCAGCACTCCGGCGCAGTTCTGCCACCAATCGCGACTTTCCCAATCCGGCCTCACCGACGATCGTGACGAGGCCGCCTTCTCCGGAGTGCAAGCGCGCAATGGCGTGCTGCAAGGCAGATAACTCGGTTTTCCGGCCCACCAGAGGTGCTTCCAGGCCGGGGATGCCGCGTATCTTCTCGGCGGTCGCTTTGGCCGCCAGGGGGCGGTAGACAGCGATGGGGCGGCGGACACCTTTGGCCGCCAGCGCGCCCAGCGGACGCCACCGGAACTGCGTCCAGGTTAGCCGGTAGGTGTGCTCGCTCACGAGGACGGTCCCCGGCTCAGCGGCTTGCTCCATGCGCGCGGCTATGGTGATGGCCTCGCCCATGGCTGTTTCCTCCCGTTGCGCCTGCGGCTTACCGACGATGACTTCACCGGTATTCACACCGATGCGCAGGCGCAATTCGACGCTCTCGCGGGCGCGCAATTCGGCTGCCAGTGGTTTAAGCGCCTCTTGCATCGCCAATGTCGCCAGCACAGCCCGCACGGGATCGTCCTCGTGCGTCTCCGTCGCGCCGAAGAACGCCACCAGACCGTCGCCCCGAAACTGATCGACCGCGCCGCCAAAGCGGTTGATTTCCGCTTCCAGGATGGCGAAGAGGCGGTTCATCAGCTTGACCCAGGCTTCGGTACCAAGGTGTTCCAACAACTGCGTGGAGCCTTTCACATCGGCGATGACCACGGTGACGAGCCGGCGCTCACCGCGGATGCCCGCCGAACGTACGTCGCCTGTTGGCACGGCGGCGCTGGTAGACGCGCCATTTTCCAACGCTGCCAGCTTATCGCGCGCAGCGGCAATCATCGCATCGACGACAGCGTCACCCAACGCGCCGCGCTGCGCCTCCAAAGCGCGAATACCTTGTTCGAGTTGTGTGTACTCGGTCATAGATACTATTTTACCATAAATTTGTATACTTTATCCTTGAACAAAAGTACAGGACAAAATTCGTTCCTTCGGGCAATGTTCCTTTCCCATGTTTCGGTTATAATAAGCTCGACACAAAAGTGATTCGCAATTCGGGAGGCAATTTCATGACGACAGTCAAAGTTTCACACGTCAGCAAAGCTTTCGGCGAGGTCAAGGCCGTGCAGGATGTTTCGTTCGAGGTGTATCCGGGCGAGGTGTTCGGTCTGCTCGGACCAAATGGCGCGGGCAAGACGACAACGATCCGCATGATGCTGGATATTTTCCGGCCCGATCATGGCGAGGTCGTCATCTTCGACGGCAAGCTGACCGAAGAGAAGAAGAACCGCATCGGCTATATGCCGGAGGAGCGCGGCCTGTACAAAGACCTCAAACTGGAGCCGACGTTGCTGTTTTTGGCGACGCTGAAGGGCATCGACGAAGCAACCGCGCGCGCGCGGTTGGAACCCTGGTTGGAACGTTTCGATCTGGTCGACTTCCGCCAGCAGAAGGTGCAGAACCTGAGCAAGGGTATGCAGCAGAAGGCGCAGCTCATTGCCACGTTGCTCCACGATCCGGATTTGTTGATCGTGGATGAGCCGTTCTCGGGACTCGATCCGGTGAACACACGGCTGGTGAAGGACATCATCGAAGACCTGCGACGGCAGGGCAAGACGATCATCATGTCGGCTCACCAGATGCATCAAGTGGAGGAGCTGTGCAACCGCATCCTCCTCATCGACCACGGGCGCAACGTGCTCTACGGTGAGGTGGACCAGATCAAGCGCGACTTTGCCGGAAACGCGCTGACCATTGAGGGACAGGGAGATTTCACCAATCTGCCCGGCGTGCTGGAGGCTCGCCGCCACAACGGAGCGTGGAACCTGACGCTGGGTGTGGGCGTGGATTCGCAGGATGTACTGCGGGCGATTATGCGCCAGGACAACGTCAAGCTGGAGCGCTTCGAGATCGCCGAACCGTCGCTCGAAGACATCTTCGTCACCGTGGTGCAGGGCGCCGGGCACGAGGAGGCGGCGCATGCGTAGCTTTTGGTTGATCGCTAAACACGAGTATCTGAAGATCGTCCGGCAGAAATCGTTTTTGGTGGGAACGTTGTGGTTGCCGGTGATGATTATCGGTGTGATGGTGGTGGCTATCCTGGCGTCGCTTGGCCAACGCGGCGACTTGCCGTTGGGCTACGTCGATTACACCGGGCTGCTCGACGCTGCCGTCACGCTGCCGCCGGATGAAAGCGGCAAAGCGCCGGTAGCGATACAGGCTTTCCCCGACGAGGATGCGGCACGCGCGGCATTGGAAGCCGAGAGGATTCAGGCGTACTACATCATCCCGGCGGATTACATGCAATCCGGGAGCGTCCAGCTCTTTTACCTCAGCCAGCGTCCCGGCGGAATCGCTCAGGATGACTTCGCCAGTTTTCTGCGCGCCAATTTGCTCGCCGCACATCCCACGGATATTCAACAGCGCATCGTGGAAGGCTCTTCGATCACCTTCCGCTCCAGTGATGGCAGCCAGGAACTCGAAGGCGAGAATATGTTGGGCTTCCTTGTGCCCTATGTCGCAGCTTTCTTCTTCATCTTTGCGGTGATGAACTCCGGCAGCTACATGCTTCAGGCGATCACCGACGAAAAAGAGAATCGCACGATCGAGGTGCTGGCGACTTCGGTGCGCCCAGGGGAACTGATCGGTGGCAAGGCACTTGGTTTGATGAGCGTGGGACTGACGCAGTTGGGAATATGGGTCTTGACGGGCGTGCTTGCGCTGCTCGTCGCGTCGTTCTTTGTACCAGAAGTGCAAGGGGTGCGCATCCCGTGGACGTTGCTCGTCGTCGTCGCGCTTTTCTTTTTGCCGGCTTATGCTCTGACCGCCGGGATCATGACGGCAGTGGGCGGCATGGTCTCCGATCTGCGCCAGGGGCAGCAAATCACGGGTATCCTCAACATGTTCTTCATGCTGCCGTTTTTCCTCATCACAGTGATTATGACAAAACCAAACAGTCCGTTGATCGTGGCGCTGACGCTGTTCCCTACCACGGCTTTTGTCACCGTCACGATGCGCTGGGCCATCACGACGGTGCCGCTGTGGCAGTTGGTCGTGAGTTGGGTGCTGTTGGTTGCTTCGGCAGGGGCAAGTGTATGGCTCGCCGCCCGCATCTTCCGCATTGGGATGTTGCATTATGGACAGCCATTGCGCCTCAAAACCATCATCGGCCGGCTGCGCGCCGAACGATCGTGAAGGGGGTAGGGTATGCGTAACATCTGGTTAGTCATCAAACATGAAATCCGCAATACGCTCGGCAAGCCTTCGTTTTGGATTACTACGTTCTTGCTGCCTGCGGTGATTATGGTCTTCACCCTTGGGACACAATTTCTCGGCCAGGGCATGGTCGAACAGGAAGAGGATGTACTCGCCAGTGCAGAGCAAGGAAACGCACTGGCAATTGGATACGTGGATCAAGCGGGATTGATCACTCAACTGCCTCCCGGCATCCCGGACACGCTGGTGAGAGCGTTTCCTGACGAGTCCAGCGCGCACGCGGCGCTGTTGGACGGGCAATTGCGGGAATATTACGTGATCTCGGCGGATTATATCGCTACCGGCGACCTCCTCGCGGTGGAGAAAGATTTCGCGCCGCTCAGCAACATCGGGAGCGGCGACATCTTCCAGTACATGCTCAGCTTCAACCTGGTGGGCGACGAGATGGTAGCCAGACGGGTCGCCAATCCCATCGCCAACCTTGACACCACGGCTCTGGCAGCCCAAGACACTACCGCCGATGCAGACTTCGGAACGCGGTTTATGGTGAGTTATGGTGTGCTCTTCATCTTCTTCTTCGTGCTCTCGATGAGCAGCAGCTTCATGCTGCGCAGCGTCTCGCGGGAGAAGGAAAACCTCACTGTAGAAGTCCTGTTGGTGAGTCTACGTCCCCGCGATCTGATGTTGGGGAAGGTGCTCGGCCTTGGATTGGTGGGGCTGCTGCAGATGGGCATCTGGCTCGGCGGCAGCTTGTTGACGATACAACGTGGTGGTTCGATGCTGGCAACGTTGGGTATCATGCTGAGTCAAGTCACTTTGCCGCCGGGATTCCTGGTATGGGGGCTGCTCTACTTCGTGCTGGGCTATATCCTCTATGCCTCGGCATTGGGAGCGATTGGCGCGCTGGCGCCGAACGCCCGTGAAACCGGGCAGTTCACCTACATCGTGATGGTGCCGATGATGATTCCGGTACTGTTGAGCAATGCCTTCGTCGAATCGCCAAACGGTGCGTTGGCTACAATCGTGAGTCTCTTCCCGCTGACTGCGCCCACAGCGATGCTACCACGTCTTGCGGCGGGTGGCGTGCCATTTTGGCAGCCGATTGTTAGCCTGGTAGGGTTGGCAATAACGACGTACCTCTTCGTTCTCATCGCCGCGCGCTTCTTCCGCGCCGACACGCTGCTCTCCAGCGCGAGCATGAGTTGGGCGCGCGTGATGGAGGAATTCAGAAAAGGGAGTAAGAAGTAAGAAGTATGGAGTAGAGGTGGGAGTAGGGAGGTGGAATTTGGTCGATCCTCCTCCTTACTCCGTACTCCATGCTCCTTACTTCAGGATGTAATACGTCCCCCGCTTCTCCCCAATCTTGAGGAGCACGCCACGCTCGACCAGGTCCGACAGGTCCAAACGCAGTGTTTCGGCAGTCACGTCGGGACAAAGCGCTTGATAGTCGCGGTTGGTGATACGCTCGTTTTTCTGCAGGTAAGTCAGCGCCTTGGCCTGCCGCTCGTTCATCGTCAAATCGACGGCAGCGGGTGCGATAGGCTGGCGCTGATGCACGTTTTCGAAGACGACGGTGAACGCATAGTCCAGCGCGCGGAATTGCGGTGGTGGATGTCCGGCGTTCACCATATCCTGGATCATCAGGTCCACGCCCAGCCCCAGCTCTTCGATATAACCCCACTGGAATAGACCATTGACGATGCGCGGGTTGCGCGAGAAGTGCTCATCCACGATGTTGTCGATGGTGATGAAACCGGGTAGCCCGCCAGGGCTGGAAATCTCTAGCCGATCGACAAACATCCGCACTTCGATGGCACGTCCGCGCACGCGATAGTCGCGGTGCGCCACGGCGTTAACCAGCGCCTCGCGGATGGCGGTCGGTGGGTACTGCCACTGCTCTTTGCGCTCCAGGCCGCGCACCACCGCGCCCACGCGAATTTCATCCTGCAGGATGTCCCACGCGCGCTGGACGATGTGTGCCAGCGGGCCGGTGAACTCCACCCGCCGCCCGTAACCGGGATCGCCGCCTTCGCGATGAACCTGCGTGCCGTCGAAGCGCACGAACGTCAGTCCACTGCGGGGAATGAATGCCTGCGGGTTTTTGCCGAAGAGGAGGATGCCCGCCACAGTTGGCGCGCCTCCGGGGAGCAGCCATCCCATTTCCACGAGCACGTCATCGAGCGGGCGGCTGAGTGGGCGTCCCTGGCGCTTTTCCCACCTCTCGACGAATTCGCGCAGCGTGTCGGCATCGAAATCGTCGCGTGTCGCGCCGGGAACCGGCTCGGCTTCGTATTCCCCCGTGGAGCGGCTGGCGAGGATCTGCTGCACCTTTGCACCGTCGAGCGGGCGGTTTTCTACGCCTGCGCGCACGAGTACCCGTCCGTCGTGTAGCGTGTGCAATTCGGTGCTGCGCTGCACGCGTCCCACGAAGACGAACGCTCCTCCGGTCTCGACCTGTTCCCATTGCACGGGAACCGGTGGGCGGCAGAGCCGTTCGGCCTGCTGCACGACTTCGCCGAATTCTTCGGGATAGAGGTCCCCGGTAGGCGTGCCGGGAGTCGGCACGCCGCCGTCGGCAGCGTCGCTATCATCGGTGACGCCCACGTAAAGCGTGCCGCCGTCAGCGTTGGCGAACGCCACCAACGTTTCAGCCAACAACTCGGCATCTGCCGTTGGCAGCAGCGCCGTCAATTGACTGGAGCGAGGCCGGATTGTGTCGCGCATATCGACGCTCCTTTAGGATCTAACCACGAATCTTAACGAATATCTACAGTCGCCGAATCTTCACGAATCAGGTCTGGTATTTCTTCAGGATCGGTGTGACTCACGGTAGAATTCACTTCGCCGTTGCGATTGTTGATATCGTCGTTGCTGTTGGCTGTATCACCATTGCCGTTATTCGCGCTGCCGTTGGGCGTACCGCCACTGGGCAGCCGTGCAAGAGTAGCGACCCGGTCGCCGTTCTTCAGACCCATCATCTGCACGCCGCGCGAGTAGCGTCCCATCTTGGGGATCTTATCCACGCGGGTGCGCAGCACGATGCCGCTTTCCGACATCAACGTGATTTCGTCATCATCCTGTACCACACGGCCATCCACGACGGGACCGGTCATATCGTTGACCCGGAAAGCAATCACGCCCTTGCCGCCGCGTCCCTGTGTGCGGAACTCGTCCAGCGCAGTACAGCGCCCGTACCCTTTCAGCGAAGCCAGGAAAAGCGATCCATTCGGTTCCACCACCTCAGCGATGGTCAGGCGGTCGCCATCATCCATACGGATGGCGATGACGCCGGCCGCCGTACGTCCCATCGGGCGCACATCCTGCTCGTTGAAGCGCAATCCTTGTCCTTGCTCCGTCACCAGGATGAGATCGTCGTTGCCCTGCGTAAGGCGCACCCAGCCTAATTCATCGCCAGTGTTGAGCGAGATAGCAATGAGGCCGCTGGGACGCACGGCGCTGAATTCCGAAAGGGGAACCCGCTTGATCCGACCCAATCGCGTGATCATCGACAAATAATGCACCTCCCCTGACAGACCCTCGTCTGGCAGGCTCTCGCTTGGAAGTGGTTCGCCATCGGAAAGCAGTTCATCGCCGGAGGCCGGCATACTGTCGCTGTCTGGCGCGTCGTCGAGGCTCAACATGTCGCCGCTGCCTGGCACGTTCTTAAGGTTCGACACGGGCACGACGGCGGTGACGTGCTCTTCGGCCCCCACCGCCAGGATGCCGGCAATCATCGAACCTTTGGCCGTGCGCCCGGCATCGGGGATCTGGTAGACTTTCTCCTGGTAGACCTTCCCTTTGTCGGTGAAGAAGAGTAACGTGTCATGGCTGTAGGCTGAAAGCAGCGTGGTGATCTCGTCTTCGTCGCCGGTCGCCATGCCGATGACGCCGCGCCCGCCACGTCCTTGCGCGCGGAAGGTCGTCCAGGGCATGCGCTTGATGTAGCCGCGCTGCGTGATGGCGATCAGCACGTCTTCCTCTTCGACCAGGTCTTCTTCGTCGAGGGAGGCGTCCGCGTTGGGGCGGATGGCCGTACGGCGCAGGTCGGCATAGTGCTCACGCAGCTCGATCAGGTCCTGGCGGATGACTTCACGTTGTTGCAAGGGCGAAGCCAGCAGTCCTTCGAGGTAGGAAATCGTCTTGAGTAGCTCGGCATATTCCTCTTCGAGCTTCTGGCGTTCCAGCCCGGTGAGGCGACGCAGTTGCATATCGAGAATCGCTTGCGCCTGCAGCTCGCTCAGACCGAAATTCGCCATCAGCCGATCGCGGGCAGTATCCACGTCCGGGCTTTCGCGGATCGTCTTGATAATCGCGTCCATGTGATTCAACGCAATGAGCAGGCCCTCGACGATGTGCGCGCGGGCTTGCGCCTTGTTCAGATCGTACTGCGTGCGGCGCACCAGCACATCGATGCGGTGGTCGAGGAAGATCTGGAGCAAGCGCCGGAGCGGCAGCACGCGCGGCACGCCATCCACCAGCGCGAGCAATTGAATGCCGAAGGTGGATTGCAGAGGGGTGTGTTTGTAGAGGCGATTGAGCGCCTTTTGCGGCTGTGCGCCGCGTTTGAGTTCGATGATGATGCTCATTCCGCGCTTGTCGGATTCGTCACGCAAGTCGCTGATTTCCTCCAGTTTACCCTCGCGGACGAGCATAGCAATGCGTTCGAGCAGGCTCGATTTGTTGAGCTGGTAAGGAATTTCAGTGATGACAAGGCGGAAACGGCCCCCGCGCATCTCCTCGACGTTGGCGACGGCGCGCACCACGGCCTTGCCCCGCCCGGTGGCATACGCCTTGACAATCGGCTCGTGTCCCAGGATTTGCCCACCGGTGGGGAAATCCGGCCCCTTGACGTACTCCATCAACTCTTCGACGCCGATTTCCTCGCGGCGATCCCAGTTGTCGAGAATGTGCACCAACGCGTCCACGATTTCGCCCAGGTTGTGCGGCGGGATGCTGGTCGCCATCCCCACAGCGATGCCCGACGCGCCGTTGACGAGCAGGTTGGGCAAGCGTGCGGGCAGCACAGCGGGTTCTTGCAAGCTGCCGTCGAAGTTTTCGACCCAATCGACGGTTTCTTTCTCGATGTCGTTGAGCAGTTCCATCGCGATGTGCGAGAGGCGCGCCTCGGTGTAGCGCATGGCGGCAGGCGAGTCGCCATCGATGGAGCCAAAGTTACCCTGCCCATCGACCAACATATAACGCACGGAGAAATCCTGCGCCAGACGCGCCATCGCCTCGTAGACGGCGGAGTCGCCGTGGGGATGGTACTTACCAAGCACTTCACCGACGATACGGGCGGATTTCTTGTGCGGCGTAGTGGGGCGCACGCCCATATCGTGCATCGCGTACAGGATGCGGCGCTGCACGGGCTTGAGGCCATCGCGCGCGTCGGGCAGCGCTCGTGCCACAATCACGCTCATTGCGTAATCGAGATACGCCGTGCGCATCTCGTGTTGAATATCCACTGTCCTGATGATTCCGGTCTCGTTTTCAGTGTCCAAAAGATCCAATCCTCCACTGGTTCAGCATCGTGGGATGGTGATGGTTGCCCCGCAAACGCCATGAATTTCACGAAGGCGTGCCAAATTCATGGAATTTGTGACAGACAATCAGGAAACGTGAGGGTTTCCAAAAGCCTATTATACCGCAAAAGAGGCAGAGAGCGAACGGCGATAACTGTTGAACGATTCGTGGAGGGATTAAGACAATCTGGCACACCCGCGACGATAGCATAATCGACTAGACGGAAAAGGCAATTTGTGTACACTTTACATACACTGATTTTAGGAGCGTTCAAGTCATGCAGTCACCACATTCACTGATCATAATCGATATTGATGGCCTTCGGCGTGACGTGTTCTTGCAGGCGCTGGCTGTCGGCGAAGTTCCGAACATCGCGCGCATGGTCGGTGGGCGCGAAGGGACGCGCGCGTGTCACGTGGAAGCGGTAAGCACTGCGCCAGCGATCACGTTTACGGCGCAGGCCAGCATTGTCACGGGACAACATCCCTGCGAACACGGCATCCCCGGCAACGAAAGCTTCGACCGGTTTGGGCGCATCTCCAACGGACGTCCACGCCACTTCGGGTTTGACGTGGGTGACACACTGGCCGTAGACGACGCTGTGGCCGTCTTCACCGATGCGCTGGCGTCACGGTTTCTGCACAGCACAACACCCACGCTTTATGAAAGGGCAGCCGCGCGCGATTTGCCCTCGGCGGTCTTCTATCATATGTATGCCCGTGGCGCGGATGTCTGGCAGCCTCCCAGTGTGCTCGATATCGCGCGCTTCACAAAAGGACGGGGCATTTTGGGGATGGAGGCTGGACAATACGATGCTGGGATGCTGCAACGCCTGATCCGCGAGCTAGAGAAGGGATACCGCCCCGCCGTGTTGATGGCCTATTTCATGGGGCTTGACCATCACAGCCATGTGCATGGGCCTGACAGCCAGGCCGAGTATCTCCATGAAGTCATCGATGCCCAAATCGGACTACTACTGGATGCGCTCGCGCGCCACGGCATGCTCGACGGCGCGCTCTTCGTCCTGGTGAGTGACCACGGGCAGATAGATGCCGTGCCCGATGATCGCCACTCCCTGCGTATGGGGTTCCCTTTCGATTTGGAATTGGGGCATGTGTTCAATGCCCTGGGGTTGGACGTTCACGACATTCCCGGCGAGGACCCCAACTGTGACGCGGTGATGGGACTAAACGGTGGATTGGCGCACGTCTATCTGCAACGACGTGATGGGCGCTGGGCCGATCGCCCACGCTATACAGAAGACATACTTCCGGTGGCGGAGGCATTTCACGAGATGAACGTACAGGGGCGCTATGCCGAGGAATTGCACGCCACGCTAGACGCAATTCTGATTCGCAACGTGGAAAGCGATGGGTGGCACGCCGCATATCAGGCCTACCTGGGCAAGGGGGAGACACAGACATTGAGCGACTATCTGACTGCGCGTCCAGAATTGGGGTACGTGGACGCGGTCAACCGGCTGAGACTGCTGGCGTCGGAAAGCAGCGGAGACCTGCTCCTGGTAGCGAAAGGGCGCGAAGGTTATTACTTCGGCGGGCCGGCGCGTGGGGTCCATGGCGGATTACTGCCCGGCGAATCGGAAACGGTATTGACCTTCGCCTATCCGGGTGGGAATGCAAATAGCGTTGTCTGGCTGCGTGAAACGGTCAACGGCGTAATCACCGACCGCTGCGCGAACGAGGGAAACCGGCAGGCCTCAGTCGCCGATATGGTTCCGACTGTTTCGACATTGTTCCGGTGGACAGACTGAACGGGACTCCAAGTATAAAAAAAGCCTCTGGAATGAAACACCAGAGGCTTAACTGTTGAGTGTCGCCCATCGTTACTCGGTCTCCAATCGCGTGACTTCGATCTGCGCACCGTAAGCATCTGGGACGTCGCGGCGGATGATGCCCCAGACGTGAATTAGCGTGCCGGTGTCACGCAAAGCGACGAGCTGCTCGCCAATAACATCGGTTCCTGTGATGCCGACGCGCGTGCCGTTCTGATCCAACATCTGGAAATAATCGTCGAACTGCGCGCCTTCTGGATTGCTCACCACGACACCAACCCAGTCTTCGACCGGTTCGGCAGTGACCTCGCTGTCCAGTGGTTCGTCAGCCTTCAGGCCGGGAGTACATTCACCCTTGAAAAATGCCCATTCCTCACATTCGCTCCCATCGGAGAAGACACACGCGCCATACTGGCCCACATCCGTGTCCCGGATATCAAGCGTGCCGCCCTGTTCTTCACAATGGACGGAAGCCGGGTTTGCCAACCCCACGGTTTCCCCATCAACCTCAACCGCCGAAGATTCGGCGTCCACAGTTTCTGCACCGGCAGGATGCGACTGCGGGGATTTCGCCCCGCTCACCGGCACTCCACAGCCGGCGACGAACAAAAGACAGGCCAAGAGCCATAGCGCCAACAGTTTGGTATTCATCTTTTTTCTCCTTTTGCCATTGGATACCCTTTCATATCTGTGACGCCGTTCTGTGGGGAAAAGTTCCACTTCTGCGCCGTACGAGTGATGAGTTTCCGAACTGGTCAGATGACCAGGAAAACAAAAAGACCTCTCACAGAGAGGTCTTGTCAATAACCAGACAGCACATCAGCTCACCGCAGCATATTGACGAAGTCAAGATCGACGTAAGGGACATTGTGCTCGATGCGGTATTTACGGTTTGCCATAAACTTCCCCACCCACGATCCCGTATCGGCGGGATCGTGATAAGTGCGGACCTCCGCGTAGACGCCGATCTCCAGCAGTTTAAGGAAATGCGGGAGTTGGCTGAGCCAGAAAGCACTGATGGCGTTCTCGGTGCAGTAGCCCTGGAGGTAGCTGCGCAAGAATCGCGCGGCAAAAGCCTCGCAGTCTGCCCCCGGATAAAGCACCAGCGCATCGAACACCCCCATCGCAATGTCCATCACATACCAGCCGTAGGCGCAATCGTCGAAATCGAAGACGGTGATGGTGTTTGTGTCCACGTCCACGAAGAAATTGCCCCCGTGCAAGTCGGCGTGGATCATCCCGTAGCTATCCCGGTCCTTGGGCAGCGTCTGCACATACTCGAAGAGGCGCACTTGCTTCGCTGCGATGATGGCCTCGGACGGCGGGAATTGTTCTGGGGGATGGAAGCAATTGGCGGCGGCGTTCCACTCGGGGCGTTTGAGATCGGTGTTAGGCGGGATGTAGGCTTTGGCAAGCGCGTGCATTTTGCCGGCGGTCTGCCCTAGGCGCGCGAAGAGGGCGTCGTTCCACTGGTCGAAGGTGAGTTCTTCGCCCCGGACGCCTGGCGCTCGCTCGAAGGCCACGGCGATGTAGGTTTGCCCAGCCTGTTCAAACGCCTCGATCAAATTGCCGTTTTGCGAGGGCACAGGCGCAGCCACCGATGCGCCACCCGCCGCGAGAAAGTGTATCCACGGCAGAATGGCGCGCATCCCAGGCAAGTCGATTTCTTCATTGGGCGGCGTAATTCTGAGCACGCAATCCTTACCATCTCGCCTAAAACTGCAGACGTACGTGACGTGCCCGCCGACCATCGGCGTGAGATCGGCAGCCACGACGCCGTAGTGCCGCGCAGCCTCGTCAATGAAAGGTGGTGTGGTGATCATTTGCACAGGTTACCGCCTGGTCTCGATTTCTTCCAACTCGTGCGTCTTGGTCTCATAGGGATTGGCAAAGTGAATGATGGCAATCGGCAGCAGGATGATCACAGCCGCCACCACCCAGAACCACTGCATCGTGGGAAAAGCGTCCAAAAGGACGGCCACCAAAGCCGGCCCTACCACGTAAGAGATGCGCGCCACGGTCGTCGTCCAGCCAATACAGGCTCCGCGCCGCTCGGTGGGAAAGACCTCCGGCACGTAGACGACGATCCACGTGTAGGTGAAGGAGGTGAAGAAGCCGGTGATGGCAACCGCCACGGGCAACACCCAGCCGCGGCCAAAACCGAGGACGACGAGGATGGCTGCCAGGCCAACGCATCCGCCGATAAAGGCCGGCGTCCGTCCGATGCGATCCATAATCGTGCCGGCGCTCACCCCACCGATGATCGCCATCACCAGCGAAGCCAACAGCACCATCGACCACTGTCCGAGGGTGTAGCCGTGAAGGTTCATGAAGTAATATCCAGCCTGGAAATAGAAAAACTGGTAAACCAGCCAGCACAACCAGATGGAGGCCGCGATGGCGATATAACGCACATCACGCCGGTTGATGACGCCCACGCCGAACATGTGGTTTTTGCGAGTTCCCGCACAGCGCTCGGCTTTGACGACATTATAACGCCCGGTCTCACGCATGAAAAACCACATCACGATCACCGGGATCATCAGCACGAACATCACGCCGTACATCCATTTCCAGCTTAGGCCCATAACATCCATCAAAAGTGGTGGCAGGAGGGCCTGCAACGGGATCAAACCAATGATATAGACAACCGCCACGTATTTCGCGCGCTTGTCGGCAGGTGATTCCTCGCTCACCGGAATGGACCACATATTGGAGACCGTCGTAAACACTGCAATCGTGTAGAACACCATAAAGAGGTGCAGGGTGGGGGTGAAGAGCACGATCCCAAGCGACGACAACCCCATCAGCAAAATCAGTACAAGGATGGACGACTTACGCCCGATGATGTCGTTCAAGCCGTTGAGTAGAAAGATGAGGAACGTGGAGGCCAAATAAAGCGCCTCGTACCGGGAAAAATCTGACACAGAGATACCATATGCCTCGATAATGTATGGAATCGCCGTCGTCTTGATCGTCGAGATGTATTGATCCATCACGGCCACCAGTCCCATAAAGATAATGAGATAAACGAGATAATTTCTGCTGCGCGTGCGTAATTTGAAGCTGGGTATTGCGTCGGTTGTTGCCGCCATCATTTTCCTCCCTTTACAGTTTGTAATATAAGCACTATCATATAGCCTTGACGTTACGCTTGGGGCATTGTAACATAGTTCCGTGAGGCGGCTAGAAACCTGATCAGGAGGTAGTGATGAGCATCAAAACTGCGCGCGCGGAGGGGTTGCCCTTGCCCCACATTCACGTTCGCCCAATGCTTGCCGAGGAGAAGAAAGTGACCTCGGCTGTGATGCGCCGTGCTTTATCGCCGCTCCAACAACTGTTTTTCTCGTGGAAGGGACACACGCTCGTCGCCGAGCGCGAAGGGCAAATCTTAGGCGCGACAATGCTGAACACGTTCCCGTTCTCTGGTGGGCGCAAGGGCGGCATCGTGCTATGGATTTTCACCGATCCCGCCGTACAGGGACAAGGCGCAGGCCAGGCGCTCGCGGAGGCTGCGATTGCGTTCTTCGATGCGGAAGGCTGCACGGACACGTTCGCTTGCGTGGAGGGCTATAACACCAGCTCGAGCAAACTCTGGGCCACGCGCGGCTTCGGCATCCTCTCGCCCGGCACGCAGTTCCGCCGTTACGGTCTGGGGGTGCTGCCGATGTGGTGGAATACGTTCCACTTCATCGACCTGGGCCACTTCCTGTGGACGCGCCCGCCTGCCGACCAGTCGGACAGTCCCGCGCTGCAATGGTGGGGAACCCTGGCCATGAACGCCATCCTTATTTGGCTCGCCCTGTGGCAGCACCGTGGTTTTCGAGAATTCCACCCGCTTTATCTGCTCATGGTACCGTTGTGGCTGCTGCTCTTCCTCGGGGCGCGGACGCTGGCGATGCTGGCGGTCGCCAAAGCACAGGGCATAGCGCTACGTTATCGCGCATGGGAATCAGGCTTCCCGCTTGGCATCGTGATCGCCCTGGCGTTTGGGGGCTTCTATCCAAGTCCGGGCAATTTCTATCCTACGACCGAGCACTGGCGCTATCGCGAGTGGCTGCCCAAACTCGGTCCGGTCGCCCTGGCGGGCCTTCTGCCGGGCTTGATCCTGAGTTGGGGGCTGTGGGCGCTCGGCCGTTTTGGCAACCTGGGAGCCGGAATCCAAATGTGGTGCAACATTGGAATGATGATCGGCGTATCATTAAGTATATTCGACGCGTTTCTCGCTTTTTTCCCATTTGTCAGCTTCAACGCCCGGCGGGTGTGGGACTGGAAGCGCTGGATGTGGGGGCTGCTTGCTCTGGTGACGGTGGCACTGGTAATGATATAGAGACATCTAAATATCTATCGGCTTAGCAAGTGACGACTTTGCAGGAGATGCGATGAACCAACAACTCGAGACACGGCAAAGAATTCGTAAGGCACTGATTATCATCTCGCTCTTGCTTTTCCCTGTCATCATGAATTATTTTTCCCCGTACGTCATCATCGATAGTGCATCTCAGGGCATCGTCAACGCCAGCCTGATCGTGTTCGGGCTGCAATTCCTTTCGGCGTTGTTCTTGGGACGGCTGTGGTGTGGCTGGGTCTGTCCGGCAGGCGGCCTGGCCGAGATATGCTTTCCGATCAACAACAAGCCTGTACGCGGCAAGGCGGATTGGATCAAATGGCTCATCTGGGTCTCCTGGCTAGGTATCATTGTGATGATGGTCATCCGTGCAGGCGGCTACCAACATATAGACCTCCTCTACCTGACCGAAAGCGGGATTTCGGTAGACGAACCCTGGAAGTACATCATCTACTACGCCGTTGTCGGCATGTTTCTAGTGCTCTCGGTCTTTATGGGACGGCGGGCAGGCTGCCACACCATTTGCTGGATGGCGCCGTTTATGATCCTGGGGCGCAAGCTGCGCAACCTGGGTAACTGGCCCGCACTGCGACTCAAAGCCGAGACGGCGAAGTGCATCAATTGCAAGAAGTGCACCCAGAACTGCCCAATGAGCCTCGATGTGAACGGATTAGTACAGAAGGGCGTGATGGAACATACCGAGTGCATTCTGTGCGGGACATGCGCCGACGTATGCCCGAAGAACGTGATTCACTATTCCTTTAGCAAAGGGAAGTGATTTAGCGCTCACGTCCTCTGCGCCAGATTCGCCAGAATTTCTGCTTTGTGTTCCGCCACGTAGGCGTTAGACGGTTCCGCGCCGCACGCGCGGCAGGCAAGATGATAGGCCGAGTTCAGCGTACCACATTCAGGGCAAGCGTACCGTTCGGCCATCTCGGCGAACCATTGCTCGTAGCCCACCTCGCGGATGCGCGCCTGCGCCTCCCACAATTCGATACGGTGGGGACGAGCGGCCTGGAACGCCTTAAGGTCTTCGCAGGGGTAGTCGTCGCACAAGCCGCAGAACTCTACACCCTTCGCCATCGCGCAGGCATAGAACGTGCAGGATTCGCAGTAAACGTAACGGTGTTCCGCGCGACAGCCATCGCAGACCAGCGATTCTACGGGTCGATTGCGCTGTCGCGCGATTTCCGCACGCTTTTCGGGTGTCTCATGCGCCGCAATGTAAATGATGCAGGCCGGACAAAACAACCCGCAGACGGCAGCCAGGGTCAAATCCGGTTCAGGGTGTGCATCGTTCATAGTGTCCTCCAGTTACAAATCCATTATCCCTTGAGCGAACAATAAATCAAGTTTCATTTTGACAAGCGCTCCGTTATGGTTACAATAGCACAAAATACATAAAGAATCCTTTATGTATTCACATCACACAGTTCACATCGAAAAGGAGGACTTGGCAATGGTAAAGAAGAAGGTTCGTGTCGCCATCATCGGGGTCGGTAACTGTACCTCGGCATTGGTTCAGGGGGTTGAGTTCTACAAAAATGCGCCGGATGATGCGTTCATCCCCGGCCTGATGCACGCGCGTCTCGGCTCCTATCACATCAGCGATATCGAGTTCACGGCGGCGTTCGAGGTCAACGCGGAGAAAGTGGGCAAGGATCTGTCCGAAGCCATTTTCGCGCATCCCAACAACACGCTCAAATTTGCGGACGTGCCGCACATGGGCGTGCCAGTGTATCGCGGGATGACACACGACGGCCTGGGCAAGTATCTTTCCGAGATCATCGAGAAGGCCCCCGGCCCCACAGCGGACATCGTCGGCATCCTCAAAGACACGAAGACCGATGTAGTGGTCAATTTCCTGCCGGTGGGCAGCGAAATGGCGACCAAGTGGTACGTCGAGCAGGTGCTCGATGCCGGGTGCGCGTTCGTCAACGGCATTCCGGTCTTTATCGCGCGCGAGGCGTACTGGCAAAAGCGCTTTGCCGAGCGTGGCTTGCCGGTGATCGGTGACGACGTGAAGAGCCAGGTCGGCGCGACGATTCTGCACCGCATTATTTCGAAGCTATTCGTGGATCGCGGCGTGCGCATCGATCACACCTACCAATTAAACTTCGGCGGCAACACCGACTTCCTCAACATGCTCGAGCGCGAGCGGCTAGAATCCAAGAAAATTTCGAAGACGGCGGCCGTCACCAGCCAGGTGCCATACGACCTGGGCAAGAAGAACATCCACGTTGGACCGAGCGATTACGTCCCGTGGCTTGAGGATCACAAGTACTGCCACATCAAAATGGAAGGCACGACCTTCGGCAACGCGCCGCTGCTGTTGGAAGCGAAGCTGGAGGTGTGGGACAGCCCCAACAGCGCCGGCGTGATCATCGACGCCATTCGCACGGCCAAGATCGCGCTGGACCGCGGGTTGGCGGGCGCGATTGTGGAGCCGTCCGCCTACTTCATGAAATCTCCGCCGGTCCAATTCCCCGACGATCAGGCGCGGGACCGACTCGAAGCCTACATCGCCGGTGACACAGTCACGGTGTTAGGGCTAGAGGCCGTCGAAGACAAGTAGCGCCGTTTCCACATAAGCTATACAAAAGTGTGATGCGTGACCCGTTAAAAGGTCACGCATCACGCTTCACGCAACACACTCTAGCAAAGGCTGGCAATTACCATCAACAACCCAACCAGCGCCAGCGGAATCCCCACAATTGCGCCGACGACGGTCAGGCTGACGATGACGCCCGCGATCAGCAACACCAGTCCCACAATCCCCACGACCAGCCGTCCGGTCAGGCCGATGATCCAGAAGATCAATTTGAAAAGCAACACAAACGGCAACAAGAGCAATTTGATCAAGAATTTCATGGTTATCCCCCTGTAACGTAACGATTTTGTAATTTGTGATTCGATTACAATTACATTACGTAAGTAAATTACAAATGTTGCAGGAATCCGGGCGTTTGCCGACCACGAATTTGGGCCGATAAACGCATGGGATAAGCTCACGCAGAGCTGATTCTAGGTATCGCCAGCAACAACACAACGACCAAGACCAACAATCCTTTACCATAACTGACTGCTGGATGGGCCTTGCCCACCGATCAAGATTTGTTGCCGGTCGCCGACAGCGAAGCCGACGTCGAACAAGCCACGGTCTGGGCACGCCGGGTGGGACTGGATCGCGTCGCGGGGTATCTGGCCGGTGTGATGTCCGCCTGGGTGACGGCAGGATACCGCACCCGCACAGCCGTGCTCATCTCCGCCAATGAAGCGCGCGCCAGGCTCGCCGCCGATCCCAATCTCGTCCTGGTGGACGTGCGCGCGCCGGGCGAGTTCGCCGCCGGGCACATTGACGGCGCGCGCAATATCCCCGCACCCGACCTGCGCACGCGCTACACGGAACTGGACCCCGCCAAACCCACGGTCGTGCTCTGTAGCGCCGGTCCACGCGGCAGTATGGTAGCGAGCATCCTCAAACAGCGCGGATTCGTCGAGGTCTACAACGTCGCGGGTGGCACAGCGGGTTATAACGCTGCCGGTTAAGGTCTGTAAAAACAATCTCCCGCTCGGGCCGGCCTCCGACCGCGCCCGCCCGCGTCCAAACCTGCTGTGGCCGGTCGAAGACCGGCCACAGCTTTTTTGCGGTGAGGGTGACGATTATTCCCGAATGCCCATAATGGTAAACCACGAGGGGACGCCGGCTTGCGTCTCGCAGGCGGCGCCCTGGGCAGAATCGGGAGCGGCCTCGCCCAGACAGGCGAGGTAGGCCTGCGCGCCGGCCTGCGCTTGCGCCAACGGGCCGGCCGGGTCTTCGCGCGTCGTCCAACTTTGGCGCAGGGCGTATGCGTACAGGCGTTGCAGGACATCGCCCCAGGGCGCTTCCCCCGACAGCAAGTCGTCGGCAGAGGCGTAGGCGCTCATGGTCTCGGCGTAGGCTTGCCGCAGCGCGGTCTGCGCCTCGGGATATTGGCTATACTTGTTCAAAGTGACCTGCTGGAGCAAGGAATTCCGCGCCGGCATCCCGGTCCAGAAATAGGGTTGCCGCGTCGCAAAAGTGAGCCAGTCCCAGGCCGCTTCAGGATGCGCGGAACTTTTGGGGATGGCATGGCCGTAGAAGGTGTAGAAGGTCGCCGGTCTTCCCTCCACCGGAACCGGCGCGATTCCCAGGTTGATGTTGCAGTTAGAGTGGATTTGGACAGCTTTGTCGTTGGCGATCCACATCGCGGCCTGGTGGTTGCAGTACAGCGCATCCCTGCCGGCAAAACCGCTCATATCGAGCGCCGGCGGGGCCAGGACTTCATCCCGGTAGGCAAGGGCCTGGACCCAACGTGCGGCTTCCACCAGGCGCGGATCGTCCAGCGTGGGGGCAGTGGGCGCGGCAGGATTGTCCACCAAGGCTCCGCCGCGCTGCACGGCGATCAGGAGCGGCAGGGTGAACCACTCCACGCTCAACGTCAGTAGCCCCCACTGCCGCCGCGGAGGCTCGCCGCGACTCAGCGCGTGCGCCGCCTCCAGCAGGTCTTCCCACGTCCAGCCGGCCTGCGGATAAGGCACGCCGGCGGCATTGAACAAGTCCCGGTTGTAGAAGAGCAGCGTGGCATCCACCGTGCTCGGCAAGGCCCATTGTTTCCCTTGACGGCGATAGGCCTCCAACGCCACGGGATAGAAATCGTCCACGTCGAGCGTGTCATCGGTGGCCATCAGCGCGGTCAGGTCCACGAAATACGTATCCGAGTGAGGCGCAATACCAGGATGGACATGGACCACATCCGCGCTGGCGGCGATCTCGTCCCACGTCTCAACGCCCTCGAAGGCAACAGTAACGAAATTGACCTCGACATTGGGATGTTCAGCATAATATTGCTGGAGTAAACGCTGCGCCTGGGGATCGTCTTGTAGCCATAATACATCGGTGAGACGGCTTTTTAGCGCAATGACGCCAGGTTGGGTCGGCGGCGGAGGCGTCAGGGGGACGGGCGTGCTGACCGTAACAGGGGGAAGTCCCTGCGCGGTCAAGGCGGCGTTCAACGCAATTTCCAAGGCGATAGACAGCCCGGTCTCCCCGCGCATAAACGCCGGCAGCCCTTCAGCCACGAATCCGGCCCACGACGCGCGGAACCAGGGATAGCGGCGCGCCGTTGGCGCCAAGTGCTCGAGGATGTAGCGGTAGACGGCCTCGGTTTCCGGCGGCAGGGCGCTGCGATAGGAGTCCGCCATATAGACGGAAGGGCGCACCGGCAGACGTCCCCCGGAGGGCGGCTGGCGCGTGAGAAAGGCAATCCATGCCCAGGCCGCCGCCGGATTCGGGCTGCCCGCGCTGATGTAGGCGGCTTCGACTTCGACCAGGGCCAGCTCGCGCAATCCGCGCGGGAAGGGGGCAATGCCGGTATCCGCATCGCGCAGCGTGGCGGGCACGCCGGCCCACATCGCCGCGCGATCCAACTGCGCCAAGCGCTGCCCGCCCTGGCCCGGCGCGTCGTCAGAATCTGGGCCGGGCATCACGCCGTAGACGGTCGCCAGTTCGGCGTACCACTGGACGGCGGCGCTGAGTCCGGCGTCCGTATACATCGGCAACCCTTGCTCGTTCACCCACGCGCCGCTGTGTTGCAACGCGAAAGCCTCGACGCTCTGGTACGCTTCGGCCTCGGCGAAGCCCCACACGCCCGCGTCGGCGCGGGTAAGAGCCTGGGCCGCCGTCAAGAACTCGTCCACGCTCCAACCGGGTTGGGGATAGGGGATGCCGGCGGCGTCGAATAGCTGGGTTTTGTAGAAGATGAGCCAGGGACGCACGGCGACCGGGACGCCCCACACCCCTTCTGCGGATTCCAGCAGCGGCAACAACCCGGTGTAGACATCGGTGGGGGCGAAATCTGCATCGACCTGCCGGAAAGGCCGCAGGTCTTGCACGGCGCGGCCGGCAGCCAGGGTCGCCGGGTCGAGCGCGTCGCTCAAGAAAACGTCGGCAACGGCGGCCAACTTCGCCAGTCGTTCCTCTGGAGATTGGAGAAATCGTTTCGGCGCGGCCTCGTCGGGGTTCAGCACCGTGACGTGGATGGCGGATTGGCGCGCGTTGAAGGTTTCGGCGAGCTGGCGATAGTAGACCCAGGTATGCACGTCCGCGAGAAAGGTGATGCGGGTGACGGGGTCTGGGGCGGGCAGCGGCGTCGCTGTGGATGGCGCGCAGGCCGGCAGGCACGTCAGAAGCACTGCCAAGAGTGTGATAATGAGCAAAAACGTACTTTTATTGTGCATAAGTATCACCATAGAGTAGTAGGAAAACTTACATCTCCGAACTGAGTACATTGGAAACTAATGTACTCAATAATAGCAGTTACAATGCTGAAAGACCTCACGATACATTGAACAGGATGGAGGTAATGTGCCAAATTGACAACAATAGTGTTGTAGTTCAAACATCCCACTTCCACTCCCGCATTGAGAGGCTTTCAGGCAGTAGCAAAAAGCCCGCATAACTCTCACCAAGCGACGATGTCGTAGATAACAGTGTGTCTGGCCCATCTCCAAAGGGATGTCTGTTAGAAGATTCAGCCCTTCTTATGCCTATACGCGGCGGCAAAAGAATAGCACTTCCAATCCCAATCAGAAACTTGAGAAAATTCCGTCGTGTTAGCACTGGTTACCTCCTAAAATGGTGTAAGTCACAGTCAGGATGTCATTTTTCTGTTATAGCCCCCGTAGCAACATCCATCAGCCATTCAAGACCATCTTTGTCGCGTAACAATAGCTGGTTTTCGGTGATCCATTCCACCGTAATGAACAACCGCTGATCTTCGGAGAGCAGTGTGGTGTGCGTCAGTGTGGCGGTTTCTACATGCACAATAGAGGTAGCGTCCACCCAATTTGTCGTGCAAGGTCGGAGGGCCAACGTCAACGCCAGGGCAGCCCCGTCCGGTGACCATACGATGTGTCCGGCCTGATAATCCTGGTCTGGTTCGAGTTTCATCTCCCGCTCGTTCCCGGTCGCCAGGTCGCGTATGACCAGCCCGCGCTCTCCATAACCAATATAGGCAAGTGTGGCTTCATCTGGCGAGAGCGATAACCAAAAACCCACATCTGATACCAGCGCCTCGACATCCCCGCTGCCCAGATCCAATCTGTGCAAATCCGACCCATTGACGAACACCGCGCAACCGCCTGGAACCACCTGGTTGGTGAAATACAAGTGCTGTCCATCACGAGACCATTGCAAGACTTGTGGAATTGTGTGGCCTATCAACCATTCTTCCCATGCGTCCACAACGATCCATTCAACGTTACCTTTCGTTTGGGATACTTTCAATTGTGTGTAATAGTTTTCTGCGTCGCTGCTAGTTGGGAATTTTGCGGTTGTCTGCGCGATCCATTGTCCATCTGGGGACGAGGAAACCCAGGTCCGTAGCTCGAAATTTTCGACGCTTGGTATTGCTGTCGGCATCTCTCTCGTTGGTGTGCCCGACGGTCTGGCAGTTGGCATTTTTGTGGGAACGGGTGTAGCTGTAGAGGGTATTGTTACTGTTGGTGTATGTGTAGGAATTTCCACAGGCAAGATATCCGTTGCCACAGTAGGTGGAGGCAGAGTGGCCTGAGTACACCCCACCAGCAACAGAAAAAGCAATATAGTTGCAAAAAACCTATGGTAGCAAAACTGGCTAGACAGGAGGGCAAACGGGGATAGTATAGGGGAAAAAGCGAAGTGGAGGGATAGACAATGCCGCGGAGAACAAGACGCCCGAAAGCCACGCGTAGCGAAGTCCTGGAGTGT